>Ga0197142_1000187_pt1 | contig 55573 bp, 52 predicted proteins | sample GBS60_MetaG_FD_148614 | JGI IMG/M metagenome (GOLD analysis project Ga0197142, IMG submission 148614) | Sediment microbial communities from Great Boiling Springs, Gerlach, Nevada, United States - GBS 60_MetaG | ecosystem: Environmental > Aquatic > Thermal springs > Hot (42-90C) > Sediment... | reverse complement strand
CCCCACAACTGCACGACCAACCTCACTGGTGACCGCGTCAGTGATACTGTTCAGGAGACGCATGCTGGTGTCGTCTAACTCAAACTGCTCGGATGCCGACAGGAGGTTTCCGTAAAGCTGTTCGAGCCATCCTGATTGGAGCTGTTTGACGATTTGCTCATAGCGTGCTTTAGCTTGTTCCGATTGCTTGCCCTCTACGAAGACGAACTCGCTGCCGTCTTCGAGAACCAAAACGCTTCGATTAGCGTAGACCCGCAGATGAGGCTCAACACGCTGTTTCCGCCGTTTCATCGCCATTACTTATACCAATCGCGCGGGCGGAGTTTACAATTGCCCCCCTCCTGCAGGTTCCCCCCGCTTCGCGAGGGGAACCGTGAGGGTTCGGTTCCCCCTGCGAGCAGGGGGAACCTTAAGGAGGGGGGCATCAACTGCTGTTTTTTGTGAACTTTGGCTTGGCGATTGGTATTACACGAAGAATTCCAGAAGGCTTGGCTGCACCGCAGTCTCCTCTACGCGACGGCGCGCCAGTTCACAGTAGGCAGGATTGATTTCGAAGCCAATAAATCGTCGTCCCATTCGTTTGGCGACGACAGCCGTTGTCCCTGAACCGATAAACGGATCAAGCACAAGGTCGCCAACTTCTGTGGTAAGGTGCAGAAGCTCCTGCACAAGATACTCTGGGTACACCGCGGGATGATTGGGCGATTTGACCGCAATCACGGGGCACTCGATGACATCCCGCTTAATCGCGCGATCGTACATGCGGATAATTGTAAAGCCTTTGTTTTTGAGGTGGCTTTTGCGTCCGCCCTCGTAGCCGCCATATGCCTCCGAGTGAATGCCGCGAATCTTCATGCGAAACGACGCGATTTCGCCACGCTGCACCTCTGCAATTGCTTGTTGAAGCGCAAGACGCGCCTCCTGCTTTTGTTCGGGCGACAGGTCGGACTGCTCAATCAGCTCCATGTATTGCTTGCCGATGTTATTGCCCGCTTTGACGCGCTGGCGCACCAAGTCGCGATGCGCCGTAAAACGCTCGTAGAAGTACCGATACTCATCCGACTTCACGAAGTGAAAAATCGGCTCTGTGCTGTTGACCAAGCGTCGACGATACTGACGGGGTTCAGGATTAGGCTTGACCCAAGTGATGATATTGATGAGCTTGACCCCCGTATGCTGGACAGCCGCGTGTGCAAAGAGGTAGGGAGCCAGTTGCAGCGAACCGTTCTCATACTTGTCCCCGATGTTGAAAAAGATGCTCCCCGTCGGCTTCAGGCAGCGCACGCACTGCTTGAACACTTGCAGCAGGTTTTGGATATAGGCGTCGAGGCTCGGTTCGTTCCCGATGTCGCCTATGCCGTAGTCGCGTTGCTGGTAGTAGGGAGGACTGGTAATCACCGCGTCCAGGCAGGCGTCAGGCAACTGCCGCATGAGTTCACGGCAGTCGCCTTCCACGATTGAATCAACAAACGGAACCGACGCTTGCGGTGTGGCGGATTGCGCTCCCATCGGCATAACTATACCTTACGCCTGCTTGGCGCTGATGTGGAGCTGGGAGCAACCCAAATCCGCCTCACAGCCGCTTCAGGTAGGGTTCCAGCTGCTGTTGCGTGAGCAGGCGGAAGCGGTTCTCGCGCAGCGTTTGGCGTTCCAAGATGCCGACCTCTACCTGCGCTTCGCCGAGCATCTCGCGCAGGCGGTTGCGCGCGGCGTCTTCGGAGACCGAGTCGGCGTCTTCCTGTTGCGCGGCTTCGTAGGCGACGCCCCAAGCAATCAGCGCAATCGGCAGCGCGCTCTCCAGCGTCGGCAGGCGCGTCAACTGCGCCTCCAAGTAGCGCGTCGCCTGCTCCTCGGCGGTCTGTGTACCTCCAATCGCGGCGAACCGCTCGTAGGGCAGAAACTCGCCGTCGTAGTTGAGCGTGTAGAACTGGTCGCGCTCAGGGGTGTCGTGCAGCTCGGCGAACAGCGCACGCGCCACGAACGGCGTCGTGAGCGGGTCGCCAAACGCCTTTTTGAGCGCGGGCGAGAGCGCAAAGCCCACCACCCGCTGAATCGTCACATCGTCGGGGCTGCGCACGAAGCCCTCTTGGTGCGCAAAGTCGATCGCCGCCAAGCGCAAGTTCTCCACATCCGCTTGGTTGCCAATCGCCGAGAACATCAGGCGGTCGTAGACCTCGTACACCTTGCGCCCGCGCCGCTTGAGCGCAAGTAGCAACACGCCGTTGTCGTAGCTAATCCCGATCACGGGACTGCCCGCGCGCAAGCGGTTGCGGATATACTGCGCCCGCTGCTGCAGGTTCTCCTGAAAATCATACGGGGTAAGCATCAGCCGTTGCCTCCGTTCCGAATCGACTGCACGATGTCGCGGATGGTCGCTTCAGGCACTTCGAACACGCCCTCGCGGTTCACATAGCGCGCGGTGGGCAGCACCTTGTCGATGCCGCCTGTCGCCGCGTCCAAGTCGGCAGCGATATCCAGCAGCAGAATCGCCTCGCGCAGCACCTCCTCCAGCGGTCGCTGACTGAACGCCCCGCGCGTCTTGGTGATGTAGTCGAACACGCCGCGAATGCGCTCGGAGCCAGAGCCTGCCGCGCCGTATTCAGGTGTTTCGAAGCGCGCGCCGCTCACATCATAAAAGAAGATGCGCCCGCTGTCGCGATCGGGGTCGTACACGCTCAGGATGGGGATAAACAGCCCGATGCCGCCCAGCGCGTTGGGCAGGTTCGCCGACAGCGCACGCGAGACCTCTTGGAGTTTGCCGTCCAAGCTCATGGGCTGGAGTTGGCTGCGGGCGTAGTATTTGAAGGCGTGGCGCAAGTAGCGCACGACCTCCATCGCGCGTCCGTATGCGCCCGCGATGGCAACCAGCGTATGGTCGTCCAGCGGGATGATTTTGTCCGCGCGGTCGTACATCACGGCGTTGGCGGCGGTGGCGCGTCGGTCGCCGACATTCAGCACGCCGCCCTGAAACTTCAGCGCGATTACCGTCGTGCCGTGCACCTCCAGCGCGGCGTTGGGTGCAGGGTTCGGCGCATCGATGGGGCTAAACAGCGGCAACCGCACGCCTGTCTGCGCTTGGTAGCTCTGTAGCAGCTCATAAAAGTCGCCAGAATAGGTCCGTGTTGTCATAGCGCCTCGTTGTATAGGTCTGGCAGACGCCCGCGTAGCCGCAGGCGTCGCGCCCGTTGATTCGGTTCGCTCCAGCGTTGGCTTACTGCCCGCTGCGCTGTCGGTAGCGGCGCGCCTGCTCTGGGTCGATACGGCGCATGCGCTTGAGCAGCTCGTTCGTATCGGGTCGCTTCACATCCGGCTTGCCCGGTCCGTCGCCGTCGCCGCCGGGTCGCGTCAGCGGCTCTGTCGGCACAGGGCGTCGGACGCGCTCTTCCGCTCGTGTGATCATTGCGGTTCCTCCTGTTTGGGTGCGCTCGCCCTGTGGGGCGCACGCAATAGGTCTACGAATTGCGTAATCGTCTCTGCCGTCGTCAGACGACGGTTCAAATCGCTTGTGTCACCAACCAGCTGGCTCAAGTCCAGCCGCACGGTCTGGTCGTCGTTGCGCAGCACGATGCGCTCCCAGTTGATGCTTTCCACCTGCGCGGGGTAGCGTTGCACGCACAGCGCACGAATCGCGGCGCGGGTGTCGCGCGGCGGGTTGTGCATCGCGAACGCCACCGCTTCTGGGCTGACCAGCGTCTGCATCCGTCCCTGCTCCACCAGCGCGTAATACAGCCCTTCGGCAGGGTCTATATCATGATACGCCAAATCGAGCGCAATCATCGCAGGGTCGTCCAGCGAAACGCCTTCCGCCTCCGCGAAAAGGCTCAACAACTGGCGTTTGGCGACCCAGTCGAGTCGGTCGCCCAGCGCGTCGGGGTCAGTCTCCAACAGGTGCAGCACAGTCTCCCACTCGCGCAACACCCAGTCGGTCTCGGCATCGCGCCCTGCAAACCGTTGCGCGGCGGCATCCAGGTAGTAGCGCTGCACCTCGATGGCGGTCATCACCCCGCGATCGGTCTCCACCAGCCATTTGCCGTCGGGGTCGCGCGAGATGCGCTGCGCGGTCGCCACAGGGTCTACGACAATCAGGTTCGCTGCCCAGCCTGTCTCCAGCAGCTCCAGCACCAGCGCGGTCGCGCCGACCTTCAGCGCGGTCGCGTACTCGCTCATGTTCGCGTCCCCGCAAATCACATGCAGGCGGCGGTAGTCGTGCATGCGGGCGTGCGGTTCGTCGCGTGTGTTGAATATCGGGCGGCGGTACAGCGTCTCCACATTCATCGTGTCCATGTAGAAGTCGGCGCGCTGGCTGATTTGGTACGGCACGCGCGGGTTCGGGTTATTTTCCACGCCGACCTTGCCCGCCCCTGCGTAAATCAGGCGCGTGGTCAAAAACGGCGTCATCGTGGACGCCAGCGTCTCGAAGGGGATGTCCCGCCGTAGCAGGTAGCTCTCGTGCGTGCCGTAGCTGCTGCCGTGGTAGTCGGTGTTGTTTTTGTAGAGTTTGACCGTCGCGTTGATGCGCTGCTGGTACGCCTGCGCACACGCCAGCAGGATGCGCTCGCCCGCCTTGTCGTGGGCAATCAAGTCCATCAGGCGTCGGCATTCGGGCGTGGCGTATTCGGGGTGCGCGTGGTCGTTATACAGCCGTGCGCCGTTGGCAAGCCCATGGTCGCTGCGCACCTCGCGCTCGGAGAGGCTGATGGGGTGTTCGCGCTCGATTTGCGCGTCGTGTGGGTCTACCGCGAGATGCTCCACGCGGAAGCCGCGCATGTCGCGTCGGGGGTCTTCCAGTCGGTAGTCCCAGCAGCCTTTGACGGCGGGGAACGGGCAGCTGCGCAGCACGCCGACGGCTTCCATCACCTGGTCTGCGACGCCACGCCCCTCCACATACAGCCCATACTCGGTCTCGATGCCCAGCAGGCGGTTCACGGGGGAATTATACACTATGTCGTGCAGGAATCGAGCGTGTAACGCGCTTGCCCAGCCGCGTCGTGAGTTCGTGCGGGGTGGTCTCCAGTAGGCGCGCGAGCGTTTCCACGCGTACCGATGCCTCGCCATCGTGCCCAATCAGTGTGGCAATATCGCCGACTTGTACTGCGGGTAAGTCAGTCGCGTCGACCATAAGCATGTCCATGCATACGCGCCCGATTTGGGGGACCAGTTTGCCGCGCAGGGCTATCGGGGCACGGTTACTCAATCCGATAGGGTAGCCATCGGCGTAGCCGACACTGAGCGTCGCAACACGCGTTGGGCGCGGCGCACGAAACCACGCGCCGTAGCTCACTCCTTGCCCCTTCGGTATCGTGCGTACAGCGATGACCCGCGCCTGCCAGCGCAGCACAGGGCGCAACTGAGTGCATAGTGGATGCGCCTCAAGCCCGATGGGCGCGATTCCGTACAGCAGTAGCCCGCAGCGCACTGCGTCCAGTAAGCTGGGGGGCGCAGTGAGCATTGCGGTGCTGGCTGCTGCGTGAAGGGGTGTGTTAGGGAAGCCGCCCGCGCGCAGCTGTTGTACCCCCTCCCAGAACAGGCACAGCTGCGCCTGAGTCGACTCGCTATCGTCAGCGCACGCAAAGTGGGTGAATACGCTTTGCCAGCGCAAAGGCGCGTCCCGACGAAAATGCTTCAGAAATCGCGCTAGCTGTTCGGGCGTCAGTCCCAGACGGCTCATCCCAGTGTCTAGCTCCAAATGCACAGGAAGTGCACGCCCAAGCCGATGCGCGACCTCAGATGCCAAGGTGTAGCCCTCTAACGACTCGATAACGGTTTCAACTGCGTACTCTGCAGCGGCACGGAGTTCGTGCGGGGTTGTTGGCGGGCAAAGTACCATCAGGCGAAAGGCGTGTGAGCGTAGTGCGTCGCGCAGCGCGACCGCTTCGTCGAGGCTCGCAACGACGAAGTGCGTTATGCCGACCTGTAGCAGCGCGTGGGCAACCTGCACCGCGCCGTGCCCGTAGGCGTCTGCCTTGACCACTGCCCAAAGCACCCGCCCCGCGCCGACATAGTCCTGCACGGCTCGCGCGTTCCGCTGCAGCGCATCGATGTCGAGCTCCAGCCAGTTGGAAGTGAGATACTCCACTTGGGAATTAGGATACCTGAAAGAATATGTGTCACGCTTGATCACGCAGGAGCGTGTAAGCGTCGAGGGGGTTCTCGAGCGGCAGGGCATCTTCGCGTTTATGCTGTCCCGTGAAACTTTCGGACGCGCTTTGGGGTATAATTAAGCAGGCGAGGCGCCGTACCCAAGTGGCTAAGGGGAGGGTCTGCAAAACCCTTATTCGTGGGTTCGATTCCCACCGGCGCCTCCAAGCTTAGTTTCCACTTGAGTTCCCATTTGGCATTCGCGTGTCGTCAGTAACCTCCACGGGCGCGTGCAGCCACTGTCCGTCGATGTAGGCACTGATCACACCGCGTCCCGTGCGCAGGGCGCGGAACCGTCCCCACTGGTCGATAGCCCCGATTCCGACCGTTCCCCAGACCACCTCCCAAGTGGAGACGGGCTGGTCACCGCGCAGCAGGCGGAAGCGTATCTGATCGCCGACCTTGAGGCTAGCTTGTGGCGGGTCGATGCGATAATCGGTATAGCGCGGCAGGGTCGGGCGTTGCGCATCGTCGTACACCAGCCACGCATTCGACACGGCGCGTTCCACTCCGTCGGAGGGGCTGTTGACGACGAGGTTGCGCACGACCAGTGTGGAGGAGCCGCCGCCGTCCAAGTTGATGGCGTCCACTGCGCCGTAGCGCGCCATGATTTGCGCCAGTTCGCTGAGTGAGACGCCCTGACTGTGCAGCTGGCGTCCATCGACGGTAATCCAGAGGACTTCGCCCTGCGCCGTGCGTCCGACTGCGGTGCGTGGGTGGCGTCGCTCAACGAAAGTTTGGAGGTTGAACCCGCCGAGCATCTCGTTGGGCGCGACAACTTTACCGTTGCGGATCAGCCACGGTCCACCTGCCACCGCCTCTTGCACGGCACGCCACTGTTCTGCGCCATCGCCCTGAAGGTCGATTCGAATGGTGATACAATCGGATGGCTGCAGCGAGCGTAGGAACTCTGCGGCTGCGCCTGTGCCGATGAGCGTGCCGCCTGCGGGCGGGATGGATGCTGTGCTGCCTTCGCGTACCTCTCGTACAACCGCCCGTGTCCGTGTACCGACGCGCAGCGGGCGTGGGAGCGCATCCAGCACGACTGCCACCCCACGCGCCGCTGCCTGCGCTGTTGTCCCATAAAAGGAGGTAAAGAGCACCAAGTCGCCCTCTGCCTTCGCGACACGGTTCAGCCCTGTCAGGGCTTGCTTGATGCCGTCAGAGCGCGTGATGTCAGCATCCAGTGTCGGGTCGCCCATCACTACCTGCCCTGTTGCTGTCCACCCGACGGCAGGGCGTCCCGGATAGGTCTCGCTGACGATTTCGCCGTCGACGATGCACAGCCCCAGCGGGTCGCCCCCATCGAAAAAGTCAGCGTTGATGGCAGCGACCGCGCGGTGTCGCCACGCCATACGGCTGGTCAGTTCCCGCCCGCGCAGCGCGCCCTCGGTAGCGACCACATCGTTGCCCAGCACGGAGCGGAAGCTGACCGCCCGCGCAGGCGTAATACGCACACCCTGAATTGCCAGCGGTGGGTTGACCGAAATCTCTTGGAACAGCACCAAGTGCGGGCTGATGCGCTTCTCGATTTTCTCAACAGGGGGTTGTTGCAGAGCAGGCGCGAACGCCCAGAGCAGACCGCACAATAAGACCCCAAACCGTGACCTACAGGTGCGCATCGTTCTGATTCTACCCAAGCCTATGCGGGGTAAAATTACACATCGAGCGCATGACTACGCCCAATCTGAGCGACTATGCGACCCTCGTACAGCGAGGGTTCATAACACCTGTGTATCGCGTCGCGCTTGCCGACTGGGAGACGCCCGTCTCCGCCTTTTACAAAACCGCTGCGCACGAGCCGTATGCATTTTTGCTGGAGAGTGTCACAGGCGGCGAGCAGATTGCCCGCTACTCGTATATCGGCTTTGCGCCAGCGCTGATTCTACGCACGAAGGGACGCACGGCGCGTGTATGGGAGCGTGAGTCGGGCTGGCGTATGTTCGACATTCCACCGCCGCAGACGCCCTTAGACATCGCGCGCAAGCTGCTCCAGCGACACTCGTTCTATGCGTCGCCCGCGCTGCCGCGCTTCACAGGCGGGCTAGTCGGCTACCTGAGCTACGATCTCGTGCGCTTTTTTGAGCGGCTGCCCCACGCGCCCCCTGACGACCTACACACCGACGACTGCTGCCTAATCGCACCCGAAGTACTGCTGATTTTCGATCATGTGATGCACACAATCACAGTGCTGACCACTCCGCTGCTGAGCGCACACCCCGAACAGAGTTATGCTGACGCGGTCGGGCGCATCGAGCAGACCTTGGCACGCCTGCGCACGCCGTTGCCTCCACCTCCACCTTTCGAGGATCCATACTTCCAACTGAATCCGCAGCCGAACATCACCCGTGAGGCGTTCGAAACTGCCGTGCGCCGAACCGTCGAGTATATCCATGCGGGTGATTGTATTCAGGTCGTGCTCTCGCAACGGTTTAGCCAGCCGATAACTGCCCCGCCATTCTACCTGTATCGCGCATTGCGCACCATCAATCCGTCGCCCTACATGTTCTATCTGCAGTTTGACGACACGACGCTGATTGGCGCGTCGCCCGAAGTGTTGGTGACGGTGGAGGATGGCAAGGCAATCACGCGCCCGATTGCAGGCACGCGCCCGCGTGGCAAAACCCCCGAAGAGGACGCCCAACTCGCGCAGGAGCTACTCGCTGACCCCAAAGAGCGCGCCGAGCATATCATGTTGGTGGACTTAGGACGCAACGACATCGGGCGCGTGAGCGTCTACGGCACGGTGCGCACGACCGACTTGATGGTGATTGAACGCTACTCGCATGTGATGCATATCGTGTCGGAGGTGCAGGGGCAGTTGCGTCCCGACGCCGATGCATTCGATGCACTGCGAGCGTGCTTCCCTGCGGGCACGGTGTCGGGCGCGCCTAAAGTGCGCGCGATGGAGATTATCGACGAGCTGGAGCCGACCCAGCGCGGACCCTACGCAGGTGCAGTTGGCTACTTCAGCTATACAGGCGAGATGGACGCCTGCATCACAATTCGCGCGATTCTGGTTAAAGACGGTGTGGCGCATGTGCAGGCGGGCGCGGGAATCGTTGCCGACTCTGTGCCAGAGCGCGAATACGAAGAGTGTGTGAACAAGGCGCGCGCCGCGCTAACGGCAGTCGCACGGGCGCACACGCCGCTAGAGTAGGTACGCAAAGCACACACAGAAAGTGGCAAGGTGTTGAACCATATGCTAATTGCCGCACCAAACTTTATGGTAATCACCCCTTGGAGTAGTGATAACGCCTATAAGTCAGAAACTCTTCCCAACCCCAGATATGGTCGGTCAAACCTATCGCCACCGCAGGACACCTACGCCGATAACGACGCCCAGCCGCCTGCCGACAGACCGCCCCCCTGTGTCCTGCTGTCCATCGCCGTGTCTGCGCCACCACCCGCAGGGCTGCCGCGTCCTCCGAATCCGCAAACGCCCACGCCACCACAAAGCGCGTGGCGCAAGCCACACCGAGACACCCCCAACGCAATCCTGTCTTTGCAGGGGTGTCGCTGGGCTGGGCAGATTTTCTTGACAAACGACCTAAAAGGGCTCTGACTCTGATAGGAAGCCCTTGCTGCGTCGTTGCGATAGATTTTGAACCTCACGCAGGCGACACAGCCATCCCTCTTTGCAACGGAGCAATACCCGATAATGGCTCGACAGTCTCTAACCGCGCGTTGGCACAGGGTAAGGAAAACTTCGGTATTCGTGTTCGAATGAGCCGTCGTCGTAGAGGTCTACCAAGCCCCAGCCAGGTGGCGTCTGGTGATAGCTGCCACCCCACCATCTGCCACTGACCGCACCATCGCAGATGTAAGTCACGCCGTTGTATACCACACGGTCAAGCAGATGAATATGCCCACTCAGACAGAGTTTTACATTCTTGTGCTGATAAAATAGCTCCACGATTCGTCGGGCGTCGATGTGCATCCATGCGCCAGGAATGACCCAGTCGCCTGACTTCTCGTTCTCACCGTCGAACATCGCGCATGCGCACATAATGGGTATATGTGACAACACCAGCACAGGCATCGTGGTGGGCGTGCGCTTCAACTCGGCTTGGAGCCACTCGAACTGCTCGTCGTCTAAGCGTGCCGTGTAGCCGTTGCCTTTGGGGAAAGTGCTGTCTAAGACGATGAACTTCCAACCTGCCTGCTCGAAGCTGTAGTAGGGCTTCTCCAGTCCATACAGCTCCATCACCCACTTTTTGCCGAACTTGGGCTCGTCGCCTGTGCAGCCGCTGCGCGACTTATCCCAGCCCCACACATCGTGGTTGCCGATGCAGTGGCGCACGGGGATTTCACAGTGTTCTTTGAGGATACGCATCCAGAGATCAAACAGCACTTTGGCGCGCGACTCGTTCTGTGCAAATACATCAGAGACACTGTCTCCACCTGTGAGGATGAGATTGGGGCGGTCGGGCATCTGGTGGATGGTTTTGAGGCAATCCAGTAGCCCGCGCACGGAGACACCTTCTGGCTGCACATGGATGTCGGTCAGGTGCGCGATGCGCAGCACGCGCTTACGCTGCGGGTTGGGCGAGGCGTCCAGCGTGTTGCGTAAAGTCAGCCACGCCACCGCGCCCAAAGTCGCCGCGCCAATTCCCTTCAACGCCTCACGCCGAGTAAGTTGTTCCATCGACTCCTCCATAACCATTCACAGTACCTATGGACATGTGAAAATCGCGTTAAGAGTACCCAAAGGGTATCCGCTTCGCGAGAAGCATATGTCGGGCATTTTGTACGCGATATACATCTCATCAGATTGTCCGTTTCCGAGATTTCTCGGTTCGGTCATCTTGAGAGACACAAGCGCACTTTGGGCGCAGTAAGCTGATAGCGATTGCGCAACGCGCCGGTGTCTGCCAAGTTATCGGGCATCTCATAAAGCGTGCGAGCGAAGCGCTCGCGCCCCCAGGAATCGCTGGAGCCGCGAGCGCTCTCGCCTGCAACGGCAGAGCTGGTGTTCCACGCAGCTAGAACGACCGCCCTCGAGCAGGAGTTAGGGACACACAATCTGTCGCACGACGAAGTGATCCACTCCTGCCTCTACGATAGAGTCGTTAGGGTTGTCGCTGGTTCCGAAGCGCACGCGCACCTGTGCCGTCGGCGCAACATAATCGCCGACACGGAAGCTATGCTGCACCCAGCGGTTCTCGGTTCCCGTGAAGGTGACGGTCTCCACGCGCCTCCATGTGGCACCGTTGTCGTTGGAGACCTCCACCCAGAAGGTGTCGTTGAGTCTCGAACCGTTGTAGAACCAACGGGAGTACTCGATGATTGCATCGCCTCTGGAAAGGTCTATCGTGGGCGAGATGAGATAGGTTGGTCCACCATCCACATCTGCCTCGCCAACGAAGCCGTTGACACTCCCTTGTCCTGTGAAGAAGCAGCGGCTGCCCGAATCGGGCGAGTCGGCATTTGGGTTCGCGGGTTGCCCATTTTGGGTAGTGCCGCGCGGGATGTCGCGCACCCATGCCCCTCCCGTCAGCGAGGAGTCGTTCTCTACTTGCCAACCCGAGTCGGTCTCGAAGGTATCCTCGAGGATAACCACCACCTCCAGCGCGGACAACACGCCTAACGGTGCACTTGCGCCCCCACGAGGGTAGTAGGTCGGGCGTCCTTGGGTATCGCGCGCCTCGATGTAATATTCGAGGCTGCTGCCGCACGGGGGCACAGGCAGTGCGGTCATCGCGCCGTTGGAGCCCACCTGATTCATGCGCACGGTTTGCCACGCACCGCGATCGATTCGGTAGTGCAGGAACACAGCATTCATATCGCGTTGCCCATCAAGGTCGCTTATGCGTACAGCGAAGCGCATGAGTGGAAGCGCGAAGCTGTCGGGCAGGTCGGGGCGAACCACTCCGCTTGGCAGCGACACAGGCTCGATGCGCACCCAGTCTATCGGCGGCGCATTCAAGTTATGCCGCCCAAAGCCCGTTGCAATCTGCCGAAAGTGTGGCGTGCCGTTGTAGATGTCACCGTCGTCATCGTCCAGTGTTAGCACATCGATGGTAATCTGCGGCGAGATGCCCGTCGGGCGCAGCAGGATGCTGTTCAGATACCACTCGCGCACTCGTGCCAGCGCGTACTCAGGATCGTTGGCGTAGCGGTTGCGCATCTCCAGCCAGGTCTGCCAAAACGCGCCGCTGAGTACCTGCCCGCAGTAATGCACTCCACCAGAGCAAGGATAGGTACGGTCGTTCACCGCGTTGCGCAGACAGCCAGTACCGACGCCCCGAAACTCGATTGCCAAGCAGGGGTCTACCGTCAAGAGCGCAGCGGTCGTGTCCGCCATCCCTTCGTGGTAGTCGCCACTGGCGTTCGGATGTCCCATCGCCACGATAAAGTGCCCATACTCGTGGTACACCACTGTCGTGTAGCAGGTGTTGACACATCCGCCACCTGCACGATAGAAATTAATCGTGCGATTGCTGTAATAGGCGTTGCAGGTGTTATTGAGGTTCACATTGCATGCGATTTGAATGTCCACACCAGGATAGTTGGGATTGATAGATTTGACAAAGTCATACACCAATTGCGTGTGTATAAGTCCATTCAGCTGTGCCGTGTTGAACTCGGTGGGGGTGCTGTTGAACAGGAAATCGATGTATGCAGGCGGATTCACCCGCTGCTCCAACACGAGGTTGCTCCCCGCTTGGTTTTGCACGCGCACGGCTGGTCCGATGAGCTCGGCGCGCACGGTCGCGCTGCCTGAGCCGCTGAAGCGGAGCGTGAATCGACCGTCCAAGTCGCTAAAGACACTTTCCCCGCCTACGACGCTCACCCGCAGCTTGGGAATGGTGCGCAGTTGGGGCGGGTTTGCGCTGGAGTCGGGGCGCAGTCCAGGTGTCGCGTAGCCGCGCGTCTGCCCTGTAATCTCCGTGTAATAGACTTCGGAGCGCCACTCCAGCACTTCGCCTGTGTGCGCGTCGACAAACACACGGTAGCGCTCGGGCTTCTCCAATATGCGCCGATCGACCGAGAATGCCCACGCTAAGTGGGTCTTCTCTTCGGCGGGGTAGACCACCAGTTCGGGTGTCGTGTCCAGATGCAGGTCGGGGCGCAGTTGCTGTACTGTTTTTACTGCCGCATCGGAGGGAATCGCGGGCGTTGTAGAAACAGGTGCGACGAACCGCACCGCGTTGCTGGCAAGCACGAGTGGATGTCCCTCCACTGCGCGCACCAGTAGCGTTAGCTCGCCCCTGTCGACGGGAATGCTGTCCACCACCTGCTGGAAGTAGACAGCGGTGAATTTACCGCGCATCACCTCTTGGACACCACTTAGCACAAGCGTGCTGGCGCCTGGGGCAAACAAAGCCGCATAGCGGTTCACGAATGCCTGCGCCGAATCGATAGCGGAGCTGCCGTAGCCGAAGGGCTTCCCCCACACACGGCGCACTTGGTCGCCTTCCGTGTAGGTCAGCACCCCTGGATGTTCACGCTGCAACTGTTGGATAAGTTGCAGCTGCGTTTGGAGTGCTCCAGACGACTGCGCTTGCGCGAAGCCAAGTGTGCTCACTGCAAGCGCTAACCCGAAAAACCCTGTAGAGAAACGCATCTGCATAACCTCCTTACTATAGGTTCGCTGCGACTCCAGCAATTCCTTTCGGGATAGGGTAGAATTAGGGTCGCTGGAGGAGCATGATGAAGCGAACCTATCAACCGAATAACCGTCATCGGCATAAGGTGCATGGCTTTCGCCGTCGGATGCGCAGTAAGGATGGACGGAATGTGCTCAAGCGGCGTCGGCTGAAGGGGCGCTGGCGGCTGACCGTGGATTAGGATGCTGCCATCTGCAGGGCGACTACGCGCCAAGCGCGACTTTGAACGAGCCTATCAGCAGGGGCGACGGGTGAGTATGGAATCGTTCACGATGTATATCTATGTGCGTGGGGACGACGCGCCGACTCGAATCGGTTTTGTGGTCGGGCGTCGATTCGGGACGCATGTGGCGCGGAATCGGGTCAAGCGACGCCTGCGCGCGGTGGCGCGCGCGCTGTGGACGCAGATGCCGCACGGCTACGACCTCGTGTGTGTTGCCCGACCGCCTGCGGCGACTGCATCGGTGGACGCGCTGCGCGAGCAGTTCCGACACGCCCTGCAGCAAGGGGGTGTGCAGTGAGCCTAATAGCGCGACTACTGGTAGGGGCTATTCGCATCTATCAGCGCGTCTCGCGCCTCACGCCCCCCACCTGCCGCTATTACCCGACCTGCTCGCAGTACATGCTGGAAGCCATCCTGCGCTACGGCGCGTCACAGGGCGTATGGCTGGGGCTGAAGCGTCTGCTGCGCTGCCATCCATTCGCGCAGGGCGGCTACGACCCCGTACCCGACGATTTAGCAACACGAGGCAACTATCATGGCGCAACAAGACCCTATTGATCAGAGGAAACTGTTTACGCAAACGCTGGTCATCTCGATGATTATCTGGCTGCTGGTGCTGATGGGCTGGAGCTACTTCTCGCGCCCGCCTGTGAGCGACCAGCCACCCGATGCAATCGTGCGCGAAATTGAGAAGCTGCGTGCGGAGAAGGACTATGTAGAAGCCACGCGCCGTGCTCAAGAGCTGGCAACACGCTATCGCGGTGCAGAATACGGCGCACTCGGCATCCTGCTGGAAGCGAAAATCTTCTACGAAGACAAGCAGGATGCCCGCGAAGCCTTCAATCGCCTGCGCCAACTGGAAGAGCTATACCCGAACACGAAGGTCTACCAAGAGCAGGGACGCCCTCTGCTGGACAAAGTCGCCGTGCAGATCGACCAAGAGAACCGCCAGCTGCCCAGCTACCAAGTGATTGATGCTACGATGCGCCTGTTCGGGTTTGCAGGCGATGCGCGGTTTATTCTGGGCATCCTGTTTATTGCCGCCGTGGTGCGCCTAATTCAAGTACCGCTGGTCAACCGCCAGTTTGCCAGCATGCGCAAGATGCTTCAGCTGCAGCCGAAACTACTCGAACTGCAAGAAAAGTACACAGGTCAGGAGCTGATGCAGCGGCAGATGGCGCTCTACAAAAGGTACGGGGTAAACCCGATGAGCGGCTGCCTCTACGCGCTGTTGCCCATCCCGTTCCTGATTCTGGTGTATAATGCGTTTCTGGTCTATCAGGTGCAGTTCCGCGAGGGCTACTTTTTGTGGGTCAACCCTGAGATGGCTGCGCGGTTTCCAGGGCTGGTGGGAGCGCATCTGGGGCAGTTCGATGCGCCGCTGGTGTTAATTTACGCGCTGAGCATGTATATTACCAGCCGCCTGACCATCACCGACCCGTCGCAGGCACAGATGCAGAAGACGATGGCGATCTTCACAACGCTGATGTTGATGGTCTTCTCGTGGCAGTTTCGTTTCCCCGCAGCGTTTATTTTATATTGGTTGTTGACGAATGTGTTTTACACAGCGCACTATAAGTTGTATATGCGCACGCCCGCGCCTGAGCTGACCCCTGTCGATGAGTCGCCTGAGACGCGCAACGGCGCGGCGGAGAAACCCAAGCCGAGCGGGGGCTATCAACCGCCCAAAAAACGCTCGAAGCGGAAATGACTCTTAGGTAAGGAGGGCATCCGACGATGACAACTGTTGAAGCAACTGGCAACACTGTTGAGGAGGCGAAAAATAGGGCATTAGGGCTGTTGGGCGTTGGGCGCAACGCGCAGGTAGCGTTCGAGGTATTAGCGGAAAGCCCTGCCCGTGTGCGGGCGACGCTGCTGGAAGAGGAGCCGCCCTATGTGGTGACGCCGCAACTCGCGCGCAAGGTAGCGGACTATGTGAACCATTTTGTGCGCCGATTGCCGCTGCAAGTGCAGGCAGTGCTGCGCGGCTCGCACGGACGCTATGTCGAGGTGGAACTGGTCGGACGCGATGCGAGCGTGTTGGTGGGCAAAAGCGGTGAAACGCTAAACCAACTGCAGTTCCTACTCAACAATGTGGTACCGCGCGTCATCGAGCCGCAAGTGCGCGTGGTATTGGACGGCGCGGGATGGCGTCGACGACGCACCGAGCGGCTGCGCAATCAGGTGATTGCAATCGCCAAAGAGGTCAAACAGCGCGGTGAGGAGGCAGTACTCCCCCCGATGCCACCGCACGAGCGGCGAATAGTTCACCAAGCGCTCAAAGATGACCCTGAAGTATACACCTACAGCGAAGGCGAGGAGCCAAACCGCTGCGTGGTCATCTCCCCGCGCGAGTAAGTTGCTGCGCGTACGCGCTTAGGCGGCGCACGGTCTCCTGCACATCGGCTTCTGTGGCACGGTAGCTAAGCGTACACATGCGCAACGCGACGCGCCCGCGTAGCACGGTGGAGCTGATCATCGCGTAGCCGTCGGCAATCATTGCGTCCACCAGCGCGCGGTTCAGCGCGTCCACTTCTGTAGCGTCCCAGCCCTGCGGGGCGTAGCGGAACGCCACGATGCCCATCGTTGCAGGGGAGACGATCTCCCAGGACGGCTGTGCGCGTAGCGTGCGCTCGGCGACTCGTGCTAAGTGCAAGTTGTGCTCCATCGCAGCGCGGAACGCTTCGATGCCGTGCGTCTTGAGCGACATCCACACCTTCAGGGCACGGAAGTTGCGTGAGAGTTCGACTCCGTAGTCGCACAAATCCACACCGACAGCGCCGCGCTCCTTATCTTGTAGGTAAGGCGGTAGGATGCGGAAGGCGTTGCGCAGATGCTCGAACACGCGCACAATCGCGCAGCCCGCCATCATCGGCTGGTAGAGCCACTTGTGCGGGTCTACCGCCAGCGAGTCGAGGCGTTCGATGCCCCGCAGTCGCTGGCTGCCTTCTTCGGTAAGGATGGCGGCTGCACCATACGCGCCGTCCGCGTGCAGCCACAGTCCCTCGCGTGCGCACAGGTCTGCCAGCGCGTCGAGCGGGTCTACCGCGCCTGTGTTGGTCGTGCCTGCGTTCGCCACGACGCAAAACGGTAGGTAGCCCGCCGCGCGGTCGCGCCGAATCTGTGCTTGGAGTGACTCGAGCGGTATCTGAAAGTTCTCGTCGGCGGGCAGGACGCATAGCTGCTCCTCGCGCAGCCCCAGAATGCGCCATGCGCGGGCAACACACGAGTGGGTCTGGTCAGAGTAGTAGACCTTGCCTCGCGCAAGGGCGTCGGGATAGCGCTGGCGCGCTGCCGCAAGGCACACGAGGTTCGCAACCGATCCACCGCTGACAAACAGCCCGCCCGCCGTGTCGGGCATGCCGAACCAATCGCACAGCCACCGAATCACCACACGCTCCACCTGCGTCGCGCCCGCACCCACCATCCAAGTGCCCACAAAGATGTTCATCCCTGCCGATAGCAAGTCCGCCAGCACGCCGACATACTCGTTCGGCGCAGGTACAAAGGCGAAATAGCGTGGATGATCCACCTTGATTATATTCGGCAGCACTTTCTGCAGAAACTCGTCCAGCACCCGTTCGAACGGCTGGGGCGCAGTGGGTGTCGGCTCGGCGAGCAGCGACTCCAGCGTCTGTAAATCGGCGCGTTGACCAATCGGGCGGTTCGGCAAGCTCTGCCAGTAATCGACCAGCAGGTCGATCACGCGGTAGCCCATTTGGCGCATCGTCTCGGCGTCCAGCTCCAACGGTCGCATGCCTTATGCGGTTTCGCAGACAGATGGTATCTGTTCCGACTCTTCAGTCAATCGCAGGAAGACCTCTTCTAAGGTGCTCCCCTCCATCTGGGCGCGCTGCTGCAGTTCGCTGAGTGTGCCTTCCGCCAGCAGGCGTCCCTTGTGCATGATAATCACACGGTCGCAGAGGCGTTCGGCCGTGTCCAGCTGGTGCGTGCTGACCAAGATCGTGCATCCTTCGTCGCGCAGGCGCTGCAGTTCGGCTTTGAAGGTGTATTGCCCGCGCGGGTCAATGCCCATCAGCGGTTCGTCGCACAGGAACACCTTCGCGTCGTGCACCAGCGCGCACACGACGGCGAGTTTCTGTTTCATGCCTTTTGAGAGCGTGCCTGCGAGCGCGTTCGCTTTGTCAGCGAGTTCGTAGCGCTGCAAGAGCGAGTCGGCACGCTGTTCGTACAGAGGCAGGGTGTCGTAGCACATTGCAATAAGGCGCATATGCTCGCGCACAGTCAGTAGTTCATAGGGGTTCGGCAGTTCGGGGATGAACGCCAGCAGGCGCTTCGCTTGCTGCTCGTGCGATGCAAGGTCATAGTCGCCGATTTGGATGCGTCCAGCATCGGGTTTGAGAATCCCTGTGATACAACGCAGGGTGGTCGTTTTCCCTGCGCCGTTGGGCCCGAGAAGCCCGACGATTTCGCCCGCCTCCACGCGAAAGCTCACGCCGTTCACCGCGCGCAAGCCCTTGAACGATTTGACAAGGTTCTCGACAAGTAGCATCTCAGCTCTTCGGCTTGCGAAAAAGGGCGTCGTCGATGGGCGCGTCATGCCGCACGCGCTCAATCTTCTGCATAGCCTCAACTCCTGCCGTAGATTGGCGCGTGGTGAAGGGGTACATAATCCCATCGATGCGGCGATAGTCCTCGAAGTAGCTTGAAACATTGAGCCTGCCCTGAGGGGTTGCCACTTCCGTGTCCATGCGTAGAAGCAGATACCGCTGAGTGTCGATATAGGCTTTGACAGCGCCGCCCGTGACAAACCGCGCCTCAATCACGAAGGCGTTGCGGTCGCCCACCTTCGCCTGTCCCACCATCTTAGGATTGCGTATCTGTTTGCGAAGGTCGTTGCCCACGCCGAATTGCACGCTTTGGCGGATTTGCTCCAACTCGGCGCCCTTCAGTTCCCGCAGCCCTGTCATTGGGGTCTTCTCCCAACCAATCTTGCCGTCGTAGCCTTGCAGAAGTTCTCCCACCCCTTGAAGAGTTATCTTTGTGAAGAACTTGTTCGGGGACTTGTAGTAGGCTTCGAAGCGTCCTTGAAGCCCTTGCGCGGGGTAGACAATTGTTCCTGTGATGTGCACGGTGCGTATCCGCGCCGCCTTTTCCGCGCCCATCGCTTGTGCCATCCGATTGAGGATTTGCTGCGCGTTCTGGGGGCGCGCCCGTTGAGCCATAGGTTGCAGCGTCAGCGAACAGGCAACTCCGAGCATGAGTGTCCCAAAGCGAAGTGGTTTTATCATCGTGTACCTCACCGTGGAGAGTATACCTGTTTTGGGGTAGGCTTTTAGTGTGTTCGCTGGGATTAGCGGCGGCTTGGGCGTCTATGGGCGTCGGGTAGGGTGGCTGTGCGCCAGTGCGGTGTTGTGTGGGCTGGCGCACCCACCGCTAAGTGCGTGGGGACTGATTCTGATTGCGCCTGCAGCGTTGCTAGGGTCGACGCTGGCAACGCGCGCGCGCGTCGGTTTCGTCTATGGGTGGCTGTGGAGTTTCGTATACTACCTTACGCTGGGGCATCCGCTCCTGTATCTGATTGAGCAGCAGACGGGCAGCGTTGTGTTGAGCGGGGTAGGGTTGGGGCTAGTGGCGGGGCTGAGCGCGCTGTTTGGGGGACTGTTTGGTGTGTTGGCGTCGCAAATGGGGCGTTCGGTGCTGGGCGTGCTGGGCGCAGCGGGCGCGTGGGCGTTGACGCAGTACCTGCGCGGGCTGGGACCCTTCGCGTTCGTGTGGGGACACTGGAGCGGTGCGCTCGCTCCAGCGCCTGTGCTGTTGCAGCCTGTTGAACTCGTCGGCGCGTGGGGAGCGGAGTTTCTGCTGGCGCTCTGGAACGGACTGCTGGGCTACGGCGCGTGGCTGGTTCGGCAACGGCAGCATCGTCGCGCGGCAGGCTTGGCACTTGCAATCGCGCTGGGTGCTGGCGGGCTACTGGCATGGAGCTATGCGCGCTACGGTGAGTGGTGCCTAATGGACGCCCGACTCAGCAAACACACGCGCCTGGTTGCGCTGGTACAACCGAATGTGAACCTCGCACGCACCTACACCCCTAACGAGTGGACGCCTATCCGTCAGCAGATTGCCAACCAAGTGCGTCGCGCCAGCGCAGTTCATCCCGATCGGCGCATGGCGCACAACCTGTGCCCACGCCCCGACTTGATTGTGCTACCTGAAGTGATTGAGCCTGATCCTATGCCCGAAAATCGTTCCGCGTTGCAGTTCTGGCGATTATTGGCGATGGAGACTGGCGTTGCGCTGCTGGTGGGCGGCTATCGGACGACGCATCTCGACACGCGCTCACTTGCTAACACGATGTTTTTGTTCCTCCCCAGCGGCGACTGGCAGTACCATGACAAGGTACAACTGGTACCGTTTGGCGAGTATGTGCCCTATCGGGAGTGGCTGCCGTTTCTGCGCGTTTTCGGGGTGGTGGCAAGCGATTTACGCGCGGGCACCACGCTACAGCCTCTACATGCAGGCGACCTGCGCATCGGTGCAGTTATCTGCATGGAGTCGACCTACCCGTGGGTGGCGCGCAGGCTGGCAAACGCAGGCGCCAACCTGCTGGCGGTGGGGTCGAATGAATCGTGGTTCGGGCGCACGGCAGCGCTGGAGCAGCATTTGGCGTTCTGCACGCTGCGCGCGATTGAGACGCGCCGCTGGATTGCCCGATGCGCCCCCGAAGGCATCAGCGCGTTCATCGCCCCAACAGGTAAGGTGCGCTCCCGTGCACCCGCCTTCGCTGAAGCTACCCTCGACGCGCCAGTCCACCTTCGAACAACACAGACCCTATACATGCGCTGGGGCGACTGGACAGTGGGCGCAGGAGCCGCCCTAAGCGCACTGGCAATCCTCACACACCGTCGCAAAACCCCTAAAGAATCTAAGGCTCGATGCCGATAATCTTTGTAGAAATGCGCTGCTGTGGTGTGGAAAGACTTGACTCCGATAGCTCTAATCGGGTATTATTAGGCTGAGGAGAGGATTAGCGAGCCCCTACACACCGCAGGCAAGGAAGCCAGCAGTCTCGCAGTGGCTTTTCGAGCAGCGCCCAAAACATCGATGGCGAACTAACTGAACCTGCTGGTGAAGCGAAGATGCATCCACAATAAAGGCGCGTTCTAATGCGCTACCAGCACGAACGCTTTCTCACAGGAAGCACAACCTTACATGGGAGGTGATGATGATAACATTAAGAAACGGCTTGGTTAAGAATCGACCGCAGGTCGCTTTCGTGAGTACCTATCCACCTACGGAGTGCGGATTGGCGACCTTCACGCAGGATGTTCTCCATGCGGTGGAAGAGCATGGCTGGGACGGTATCGTGGTCTCGGCAGACCATGAGTCGCGGGTGGAGCCATCGGATTCGCGCGTGATTTACCAGTTGCGTCGTGAAGTGATGGACGACTACATCGAAGCGGCGCGCCTGCTGAACCGTTCGGATGTGCGCGTGGTGAGCCTGCAGCACGAGTACGGCATCTTCGGCGGCACGATGGGCGCGCATGTGCTGCAGTTTCTGGAGCATCTGCGCGTGCCCGTTGTCGCGACTTTGCACACGGTTGTGCCTCGTCCCAGCGAGCCGATGCGCGAGATTTTGCAGGCTATTGTGCGCGCTTCTGACGCTGTGGTGGTGATGGCAGGTACAGCCGTACGCCTGCTCGAATCGGTGTACAACGCCCCTACCCGCAGTGTGTATGTGATTCCGCACGGCGCGCCTGAGCCGCTGCCAATCGCCCCGCAGGAAGCAAAGGCGCGCATCGGGCTGAGCGGACGCACAGTCGTGAGCACCTTCGGGCTGGTAAGTCGCGGCAAAGGTATCGAAGACGCGATTCGCGCGCTACCAGCGGTCGTGGAACAGTTCCCGAACCTTGTCTACTTGGTGCTGGGCGAGACGCATCCCAAAGTGCGCGCCCAAGAGGGTGAGGCGTACCGCGAGTTCCTGATGCGCGAAGCGGAGCGACTGGGCGTGCAGGCACATGTGATCTTTGAGAACCGCTACCTAACCCTCGACGACATCCGACTGTACCTGCGGGCAACAGACCTCTACATCACACCGTACCTAAACCCTGATCAGATAACCAGCGGCACGCTGGCATATGCAATTGCGGCAGGATGCGTGGTCATCTCGACACCGTATCTCTACGCACGCGAGGTGTTAGCGGACGGCGGCGGTATGCTGGCGCAGTTCCAGAACCCTGCGTCGATTGCCGACGCGATGCTGCAACTGCTGTCGGACCCTGTGTTGATGCGCTACCATAGACTGGTTGCGCAGCGCAAGGCTGCAGGGCTGAGCTGGCGTAGGGTTGGGCAGGCATACGCGCGCCTGTTCGAACGATTCGGGCGCGATGTGGCGTTGCCCTACGGCGTGGTGCAGCCCGCATCTGTCAGCTACATGGAGCGCCAGCAAGCGGGTTAACTCCCCCTGCGATTGCACCATACGAAGCGTCCGCTGCAACGCACGCTCTGCTGTCCACGCACAGCGCGCTTGCAGCGGGATGCGCACGCAGTTGGTCTGGATACCGTAGTTGAACAACGAGCCGCTGCTGAGCATGAGCAGGGAAGTGAGCGTCTGCACCGAACTCGAGTGGTGTGCGGCGGCTGAGGCTGCTGGGGTTATTCCTCACAGTGGGGACACTGAGCCACGCGCAGACGGTGGTGCAGGCGCGCCTGCTGCTGGACGATGCAGCGATGGCGCACTGCGCCGTCTATGTGGTGGACATTGAGCGCACGGGGAGCGACACGCGCGGCGAACTCGTGGCGGAGCTGCCCAACGGCTGGCGCGCGGTCTACCCGATGGATTTAGCCGCCAACGCCCGCAAGCGGCTCTACCTGCCTGTGCCAAGTGCGCAGACTTCGCGGTTTGCGTTCGCGCGGCTGCTGTGGCGCGGTGCGGACGGCGAGCGCGTTAGGGTGGAGTTGCCGACGCCCCTGCAGACGCGCTTGCCGATTGTGTTTGTGGGCAGCGCTATCAGCGGCTGGGAGTCGCTGAATGAGGCGAAAGCGCCGTTTGCATCTGCGCTTGCCAAAGACCACGACAGCTTCAGCCCGCCGATGCACGCCTACTACTTGCGCCCTGCGGCGTCGCCTGACGATTGGCGTGGACTGTTGGGGCTGCCCGTGCTGGTGCTGGTGGACGGCGCGGAAACCTTGAGCGATGGGCAGTGGCAGGCGGTGCGCCAGTGGCTGGCGGCGGGCGGCACGCTGGTCGTTTCGGCAGGCTCGTTTGGCGCAGCAGTGAACCTGCTGCCACTGGCGGACCTTGTGCCGCGACTAAGCTTCTCAGATGCGCCTGTGCGCCCCGCGCCGACCCCACTCGCGCCGCCGAGCCAGCCCGTGCGCCTGATGCGCCCCGCAACGCTGCATGGCTACAGGGTTCTCTTGGGCGATGCGCGCGCGCCTGTGATGCTGCATCGGCGCGTCGGCGCGGGCAATCTGTACCTGTTTTTGGGCGACTTAGGCGACCCCGTATGGCGCGCATGGGACGGGCTGCCAACGCTGATGGGTTGGGTGGTCTCCAGCAGTGGTTTTCTGACGGAGCGGTGGGGGAATACGCTTGCACCCGCACGCAAGCATCAATCTTTGGTGCAGGTGCGTCGGGTGTGGGCGGGGGTTTGGCTTCTGGGGGGCCACTTCGTAGCGGTGTGGGTGTTGACGGCGTGGTTGCGGCGTCGGCGGCGGTTGGCGTCGGTTGCCGTGCCGCTAACGGGGCTGACCTTGCTGGCAAGTGTAGGCGCAGTTGTGCTCGCGCCGCGCACAACGGGCGCACCGTACGCCACGTGCTATTTCTGCTGCGCTCCAGACGCGCCTGCTGTGGAAGCGATACAGATTAGGGGTGCAGCTCGAGCGGGCACACACACGATTCGCCTCCCCGAAGGCGCGCTCGTGCTGCCCGTTGGCGATGGCGCGCCCGCAGAGGTGTGGTATGCCACCGACGCGCCCGAAGTGCGCCTGCGTGCGAGCAGTTGGACGGAGGTGCAGGTGGTGTGCCTGCGTCTAACGCGCGAATCCCCTCAAGTGGAGGCGCGGCGGCTGGGCAACGCCGTTCACTTGCACAACCGCTTGCAGGGTGACTTGCACGCGGTACAACTGCGACGGCGTGATGGTGAGCAATCGGAATCTGCTGCGCTTTGGACACTGCCTGTGCTGCGCGCGGGTCAATCCGTGCGCGTGCCGATGTCAGAAACCCTGCTCGCAGAGCCGAATCTTCACTTTGTAGCGGAATGGCAACCCGATGCCCCATCGGGGGCGCTTTGGAACGGGACGCCCATAGAGGAGGTGAACCAACTATTCGTCTGGGTGCGTTAAGGGCGTGGTGGCAGCAGTACTTTACCGAGAACGCGGCGGTGTGGCTGCTGCGGCGATGGGGCGCGATTGAACGGCGGCGCGCTATCGATACGCGGGCGCAAACGCTGGGACGCGAGTTGGACAAAGCGGTGATGCGGGGCGACTTGGAGCGCGTGAAGGAACTCTCGGCGCAACTGGCGCAGCAGGTGCGCATCTCGCCGACGCAGCCGCGCTTTTGGCAGGCGCGCGACGAGCGACGCGCGGTTGTGCTGTACGGTTTGGCGCTGCTTACACTGCTGGCGTATGCTCTGGGGCTGATGGGCTTTCTGGCGGTGCTGCGCGATCGGACATTTGCCCTGACTCTGATGCTGTTCCTGCTCTTTTTTGTGCCATTCGGGTACAGCACGCTGTTGGTTTTGCTTCAGCGCGAGCATGCGCAGGGCACTTCGGCGTTTCTGCGTCTGGCGCGGCTGAGTGGGTACGATCTGTTGTACGGCGCGTACACGGCTTACGCGCTGGCGGGCGCGACGCGAATTTATCTGCTGTGGGGCGCACCGTTCCTGCTCACGATAGCGACGGTGGTCTACGGTTCGCTGCTGACCGCGATAGGGGTTTGCGTGCGTGCGGGGCTATGCTACTTGGGCTGGAGCCTGCTTTTCCAGGCGCTCGTGGGGCTGCTGGTTGCACCGCGTCCAACGCTCCTGTGGCAGGTCGCAAGCTACACAGTGGTCGTGTTGATTGGGGTAGGCTCCACTATCGGCGCCTTGGCGTTTGTGGGACTGTTGGGGAGTGGCGAGTTCATGCGTTGGTTGGCGAGCGTGTCGCCGCTCGTGTGGGCGACGCGCTACGAGTTCTGGCTCTCGCTGCTGTTTCCGCCGATTGGCGCGATGATGACGCCGTACATTCCGCACCCGCTGTGGGGCGTGTTGCATGGGCTTGCGGCGATTGGGCTGGCGCGGCTGCTGGCGCCATTGGCAGCGCGTCGCCTGCAACGCGCGTTGGACGCCCCCGAACCCGAACCGAAGTCGCAGGAGGGCGCATGGTGGTGATTCTGCGCGACGCTGCGCTTGTGTTCTGGATGGAGTATCGTCGCTATGTGCGCACGCGGCGGTATTGGGTGCTTGCGCTCGCGGCGCTCGCACTTTGTGTGCTGTCGTGTGCGATCACTGCCGCCTTAGCCGCAATTCCGCAGGTACAGCTACGCCTATCAAGCATATCGGTCTTCGCGCCTGCAACCGTTATAGGCTTGTTGGCGGGGGTGGCTTCGGCGGTTCACAATCCCCTCTCGGTACGCATGCTGCAAGATGTTTACAAAACGCGCTGGCTGAGCGACCTGTACCTGACGGAGTTGCACCCGTTGGGGGTGGTGTTGGGGCGCGCGGCGGCGACAACCGCGCTTACGGGGCTAATCCTGCTGATGTTGACACCTGCAGGGCTGTGGCTCCTGCAGCTCATTGGCGCACCGCTGGGCGCGTGGGTACCGATTGCGCTGCTAACGCTGTTGAGTTATTTTTTCGGCAGTTGCTTCGAGGCGTACACCCTTCGTTCGCTCGCCTTGGGCGAGGAGCAGTTCGGATCTCTGCGAGGCGTGCGGTTTGCCTCGATGCTTGTGCTGGGTTTTCTGGCAGGATGGGTGTTGTCCTCATTCGCGACTTTCTCCCCGATGTGGAATCTGCTGGCGCAGTTGCCTGTATGGGCGCTCACGCCGCCGACTGCGCCGTTCCTACTGTTCGTGGGCATTCAAGGGGATGGGTGGGTTCACGCGCTGCTGGGCGCACTGTTCGCTGTGGGGTTCGCGCTCTGGGTGGCGGTTGGGGCGGCGCAGTGGCGCGACTGGTGGTCGGACGGGGCGTACCGCCTGCTCCGCTGGGGCGGCACGGCGTTCTGGCTGGTATTCGTCAGCGTGCATGCGGCGTACTTCGCACAGGCGTTCGTCCGCGACGCTGCGAGCGCGGAGCGGGTGCTGTTCCTCGCGCTGATCATTGCGACGCTGCTCAACCTTTCGGTCGCGCCGTTGATGGGCTACTTTGGCGTCGCGCGTCGTCCAAAGCCGCTGCGGTTCGCGTTGCCCTATCCGTGGGGCGGGCTGGTGTGGCAGTGGGCGCTTCACTGGCTCGTGGCGGGCGCGCTTTACCTTGCGGTCGGGCTGGCGTCAGGTGTATGGGTCGCGCCTGTGAAGTGGCACTTCTGGACATTCTACTTCTGGGCAGCGTTCGTGCTGCTGCCCCAGTCGATTCAGGCATCGCTATGGGCATACTTCTGGGTGTACCCGACGCCCCTGCAAGGCGACTACACAGAGGGCTACTTTGTGAACACGCGCAGCATGCGCGCCTACCTGGACAACATCGCTCCCAAGAGCGGGGAGGGCGTGCTTCGGCTTGTGGCAATCTGGGGGATACTCTTCCTTGCGCAGCGCGTACTGCACCTTGCGGCGAACAGGCTCTCGTTGCCCCAAATGGCGGTCGTTGCAGACTGGCTGCTCCGCCTCCACCCGTGGTACGGCGCGTATTTAGAGTGGCTGGGTGGTGGCGGGCAGGCGTATCTGTTGTACGCGCTGGGGTGGGCGATTTTGCTCGGAGGCGTCTTTGGGCGTGCAGGGCTGAGTGCAGCACGCAGCGCACTGCAAGGGTTCCAAGAGTGGCGTGAACAGCGCGAAAACGAGCGCACGCCCGCAGATACGCCCAAAACTGTGGCATAATTGCCATACAGGCGAAACTCGCCTGCGCCTGCGTGCGTAGAATACGATACCAGCGATGCACAACTGTCGAAACGACTGGAGACCGACGATGCAGACGACGCCGATGCAGACAACAAGTGAACGCGTAACCCGTGTCGCCGAGTTATTGATGTGCGCGCCCAGCGCGTATGACCTTGTGTACGAAATCAACGCCTGGATGCACCTGAGCGACAAGCCCGACAAGTCGCTTGCGTGGAAGCAGTGGGAGCAACTCTACCAGACGCTGACCGAGCGAGTGGGGATCCCTGTACGCCTGATTGAGCAGGCGTCCGAAGCGCCCGATATGGTCTTCACGGCGAACGCGGGGCTACCCTTGCCTGGCAAGCAAATCGTGCTGTCGCGCTTCCGCCACCCCGAACGGCAGGTGGAGGAGCCGTACTTCGAACACTGGTTCCGCGAGCAGGGCTACACCGTCCACTACATGCCCCCCAACTGCGCCTTTGAGGGCGAGGGCGACGCCTTCCTGATCGACGACATCATCGTGGCGGGCTACCTGAAGCGCACCGACATCTGCGCCCACCGCTACCTCAGCCAACTCACGGGCAAGCAGGTGCTGAGCCTTGAGTTGGTGGACGACCGCTGGTATCACCTGGACACCTGCTTTTTGCCGCTGGGCGGGCGACTGGTCGCCTACTACCCCGAAGCGTTCGACTGGTACGCGCGGCGCGTGATTGAGCAGCACTTCGAGACCATCCCCGTCAGCCCCGAAGAGGCGTTGCGCTTCGCCTGCAACTCGGTGGTCATCGGCAAGCAGGTGGTGATGCCGTCGGGCTGCCCCATCCTGCGCTTCTACTTGGAGGAGCGCGGCTACACGGTGTACGAAGTGCCGATGAGCGAGTTCATCAAGTCGGGCGGGGCGTGCAAGTGCCTTGTGTTGTATCTGTTGGAGTCCTAAAGCTTGGATGCCCCCACATCCCCTGCAAGGTAATAAGTGTCTTTGCGTTGGTTTTTCGACACGCCCCCTCCTAACCTCCCCCGTGGACGGGGGAGGAACCGCGACTCCCTCCCCGCCCGCGGGGAGGGTTAGGGTGGGGGCTATGCTTAAATCTCACTGCAAAGACACTTACCAATCGCCGAGCCAAAGTTCATGTTTTGCACCCCCGACTCCCCCCGCCAGCGTGGGGAGAACCGAGCCGCGCACCTGCGCGGTTCCCCCCGCAGGTAGAAAGAACCCGAAAGAGGGAATCAGTAACTGCACTTGTTTTCGCTAACTTTGGTCGTGCAGGTGGTATAATCTGCGTACTCTGTGAGGTGGGACGATGCGAGCGAACGGTGGGTGGACGCTGATAGAGCTGTTAGCAGCGGTTGCAATCCTCGCCATGCTGGCGGGGCTCACTTGGGCAGCCGCTGCGTATGCGCGGGAGAGATCCAATCAGGCACGATGCATCTCCAACCTGCGCCAAATCGGTATCGCCCTGAAGTTATACATGGAAGACTACAAGCAGGCGGACTGGGACACGGAGATACACACCCTCGAGTGCAGCAAGTTTGACGAGAATGCTTCTGAGTTGCTGGCAGCCCGTTGGGGGTTTCCATCGCGCCTCAATCAGTTGCTAACCTCTGGCTACCTCAAGGGAGGTAGGGATGTGCTGTGCTGCCGTTCCTCCAAGCGACGAGACCACGCCTCCGAAATCGATGTACTTGCGGATTATGTGTACAGTAGACCGACTAACTGGAATATCTCCATAGGTCGTTCCAACTACGAGGTAGACCATCTATGCAAGCTGCAGCAGCGCCTGTGGGACTACCCCATCGTAGCAGATATAGAACACTGGAGTCCGAGAAAAGGAGGCATTCTCATCGCTCTAAGGATGGATGGTCGTGTGGAGTCGAAGTGGTCTGGCGCATTTAGCCCTCGAGGATCTGGTGTTTATTCATTATTTGATTGAAAATTGTATTAGCATATGATAAGAGATTTTCCCCATGCCGAGAGATAACGGGTCTATTCTCGGCATTTCCTGAGCCGAGCCGTCATTTAGCGAGTCTGCGGTCAGGGGGCTATTCCCTCTGAGCTACTCTGCTCTTCTGCGTGATAGGGTATACTTCGGAACACCACCAACCGGGTGAGATTATGAGCGATAGCCAAAACCAGCGATACGACTGTGTCGTGCTTGGGGCTGGGCTGGCGGGTTTGTATGCGGCGTATCTGCTGCGCCAATCGAACTTCTCCGTGGGTGTGCTGGAGGCGCGCGAGCGCGTCGGGGGGCGAGTGCTGACCTTGCGCACGCTGGCGCACCTGCAGCATGCCGAACTCGGTCCCGAGTTTATCGACTCCAATCATCATCGCGTGATTCGTTTAGCCGAGCGTTTCAACCTGACCCTGAGTACGCGCCCTGACTTTTGGGGCGTGTCGCCGTCACCGCCGTTTGGACGCAAAGCGCACCGCGCGTGGCGTCGGTTCTGGAACGAGGTCTACGCGCTGGCGGCGCAAGTGCCCGACCGCCACGCGCCATGGCATGCGCCCGAATCATTGCGGATGCTGGACTGCGTGACGATGCGGGCGTTCGCCGAGCGGCTGGGCGTGTGGGCGGCAGGCGAGCCGCTGTTCCGACGCTACACGCGCAACATCGAGGCAACCGAACCCGAAAATCTGTCGGTCTACAGTATCGCCGCGCAGGAGGCGTTCTACGGCAAGGGCGTGTATGCGGGGGTGTACTGCTTCGTGGACGGCACGGATGGCTTGCCGCGCGCGCTGGCGGATGCTTTCTGTGCGCTTGGGGGTGACCTGCACCTAAACGCGCCTGTGGAAGCCGTCGAGCAGACACCCGACAGCGTGCGCGTCTATGCGCGGCAGGCAGGCAAGCTGCTGACGGTGCAGGCGTCCTACGCGATAGTCGCGCTGCCGTTCCCCGTGCTGACGCAGGTGGAGTGGCGCCCTGCGCTGTCGCCCCAGCGTGTGGAGGCGCTTCAGCGCGCGGGCAAGGGCGCGGTGATTCGCACGCTGGTTCAGTTCCGCCGTCGCTTCTGGCGCGAGGAGCCGTTCCCGCGCGCCTACGCCGACCGCGCCGACATCAGCGCGATTTGGGAGGAGACCGACCTGCAGGCGGGCGAGTCGGGCGTGCTGTCGTTCTGGACAGGGGGTGACGCCGCGCACCGCTGGGCGTCGCTGTCCGAGCACGCGCGCATCGACGAGTGCCTGCGCGTGCTGGAGGTGATGTACCCCGACTGCCGCGCGGAGGTCATCGCTGCCCGCAGCTACGACTGGCAAGCTGACCCGTTCGCGCAGCACGCCTACATCCACCACGCGCCAGGCTACCTGACCCAAGCGTTGCCCGTGCTGCGCCAGCCCGAAGGACGGCTCCACTTCGCGGGCGACTACCTGAGCCTGTTCGTGGGCTACATGGAGGGCGCGCTCGAATCGGGCGAACGCGCGGCAAACGCTGTGCGGGACGCGCTGCGACCGCCTGCGTGAGGTATACTCTCCCTACCGATGAGCAGAACCGTTGTGCTGGTCTATTCAGGCGGGTTGGACACCACTGTGTGCATCCCGCTGCTAAGGGAAGAGTACGGCTTCGAGCATGTTGTGACGGTCACGGTCGATGTGGGGCAGCCGCGCGAGGACATCGCCGACGCCGCGGAACGCGCCAAGATTCTGGGCACGGAACACTACACGGTAGACGCCCGCGCCGAGTTCGCCGCCGACTATTGTGTGCCTGCGGTCAAGGCGAACGCCGACTACCAGGGCTACCCGCTCAGCACGGCGATTGCCCGCCCGCTGATTGCCCAGAAAGCCGCCGAGATTGCGCAGACGCTGCCCCGCGTGGACGCCTTCGCGCACGGCTGCACCGGCAAAGGCAACGACCAGTTCCGCATCGAGTTTATGCTGCGCACGCTGATGCCAGGCGTGCCCATCATCGCACCGATGCGCGAGCGCAACATGACGCGCTCCGAAGAGATTGAATATGCCCGCGCACGCGGCGTGCCCATCCACCAAAGCAGCGAGAAAATCTGGAGCATCGACGAGAACCTGTGGGGACGCTCCATCGAAGGCGGACGGCTCGAAGACCCCAGCTACGCGCCGCCCGAAGAGATTTTCCGCTGGACGCGCAGCCCGCAAGAGGCGCACCACGCGCCGCAGGTTATCGAAATCGCCTTCGAGAACGGCGCGCCCGTCGCCGTCGATGGGCAGCGGATGGAGCCGCTCGCGCTGATTCAGTACCTGAACGAGCTGGCGGGCGAGCATGGCGTCGGGCGCATCGACATGATGGAAGACCGCATGCTGGGGCTGAAGGTGCGCGAGAACTACGAGTGCCCCGCTGCCGTGACGCTGATTACGGCGCACCGCGCGCTGGAGGCGTTGGTCTGCACGCGCGATGAGCTACGCTTCAAGGCGCAGGCAGACCGCGCGTGGGCGGAACTCGCCTACGCAGGGCTGTGGCTCGACCCGTTCAAGGAGTCGCTGGAGGCGTTCATTAGCAAGGTGCAGGAGCGCGTGTCGGGCAAGGTGTGGCTGCGCCTGTATAAGGGCAGCGCGACGGTGATCGGGCGCGAGAGCCGCTGGGCGCTTTATGACGCGGCTGTTGCTTCGTTCGACGACAAGTCGTTTGACCAGTCCGAGATGAGCGGCGCGGTCAAAGCGCACGGCATGCCCGCGCGACTGTATTGCCAACTCAAGCGACAGAACGCACAGGGATGAACCTCTATCATTTGCCGTTGGGCGAGGAAGCGCCCTATGTGGTGCCTGTGGTGATCGAGATCCCCAAAGGCACGCGCAACAAAATCGAGTACGACCCGCAGTATGGCGTGTTTCGGCTCGATCGGGTGCTCTATTCGCCCGTGCATTATCCGGGCGACTACGGGTTCATCCCGCAGACGCTCTCGGAGGACGGCGACGCGCTGGACGCGCTGGTGATTATCACCGACCCGACCTTCACAGGGTGCGTGATTATGGCGCAGCCGCTCGGCGTGCTGGTGATGGAAGATGATAAAGGGCAGGACGAGAAAATCATCGCCGTGCCCTACCATGACCCGCGCTTCGAAGAGGTGAACGAAATCACCGACCTGCGCAAGCACACGATTCGCGAGGTGCAGCACTTTTTCGAGGTCTACAAGGAGTTGGAGGGCAAGCCGACGGCGATGCTGGGCTGGCACGGCTCGGCACGCGCCCGCGAGATTATCGCCGAAGCGCACCAACGGTTCCAACAGCGGTATGGGGGCTAAAGCGTCACCACAGCGTCTGCAGGTGCCGCGCTTGGCTCTGCTTTCTGTTCAGGAGGTACAATCAGCGCGATGACCATTCGCGCGGAGAACCTACGGCGCGCCTACCGCAAGCGACTGGTGGTGCGCGATGTATCACTGGAGGTCGCGCAGGGCGAAGTGGTCGGGCTGTTGGGACCCAACGGTGCAGGCAAGACGACCACCTTCTACATGATTGTCGGGCTCATCCGTCCGCATGGAGGGCGCGTGTTTGTGGGCGAGCAGGAGATTACGCGCCTGCCGATGTACCAGCGCGCGCGGCTGGGGCTGGGCTACCTGCCGCAGGAGGCGTCCGTGTTCCGACAACTGACTGTCGAGCAGAACCTGCTGCTGGTGATGGAGATGCGTGGCGTGCCGTCCGCAGAGCGCCGCGCACGCGCCGAACAGCTAATGGAGGAGTTCCATATCACGCACCTGCGCCACAGCAAGGGCTACGCGCTTTCAGGCGGCGAGCGACGGCGCGTCGAAATCGCCCGCGCCCTCGCCCTGCAGCCCGCCTTCCTGTTGCTCGACGAACCGTTCACAGGCATCGACCCCAAGACCATCGAGGAGCTGCAGGAGATTATTCTGGGGCTACGCGCACGCAATATCGGCGTGCTGATTACCGACCACAATGTGAGCGCAACACTGCGCATTACCGACCGCAGCTATATCCTTGCCGACGGTGTGATTGTGGCGCAGGGTGCGCCCGAAGAGGTGATTGCTGACCCGCTGGCGCGAAAATACTACTTTGGCGAGAGCTTTGAGCTATACTAATCGGGTCAACCCGTGAATACTGTGTACCCGCGTCAGCGCGTCGGAGAGATCCGAAGGAAGTAGCGGTCATTGCTTGCTGAGTATCCCTTGCAAAGGCACCCATCAGGTACAATTCGCCCGCTATGAACCAGGCGTTGATACGCAACTTCTGCATCATTGCCCATGTCGACCATGGGAAGTCCACCCTCGCGGATCGTCTGTTAGAGTATACTGGTGCGATTGAGCGAGGGACGCCCGTCGAGCAGGTGCTGGACACGATGGACTTGGAGCGCGAGCGGGGCATCACCATCAAGATGACCGCTGTGCGCCTGTCGTACACCGCCAAAGACGGCAAGACCTACCAACTGAACCTCATCGACACGCCCGGGCATGTGGACTTCACCTACGAGGTGTCGCGCAGCCTCGCCGCGTGCGAGGGCGCGATCCTGGTGGTGGACGCCGCGCAGGGCGTGGAGGCGCAGACCATCGCCAACACGAACCTCGCCTACAACCAGAATCTGGCAATCGTGCCCGTCATTAACAAAATCGACCTGCCTGCTGCTGAACCAGAGCGCGTCCAAGAGGAGATGGAACACGCGCTGCTGATTGACCCCGCCGAAGTGATACTCGCCAGCGCGAAGGAGGGCATCGGCATCGAGGAGATTTTAGAAGCCGTCGTTGAGCGCGTGCCGCCCCCCAACGGCGACCCAAACGCCCCGCTGCGCGCGCTGGTGTACGACTCGCACTACGACGCCTATGTCGGCGTGGTCGCCTATGTGCGCGTGGTGGACGGTAGCGTTCAGCCGGGCGACAGGATTATGTTCATGTCCAACGGCAAGACCTTCGAGGTCGCCCAAGTCGGCTACTTCACGCCGAAACTGTGCCCTGCCGAGCGGCTGAACACGGGCGAGGTGGGCTACCTTACGGCGTCCATCAAGTCGGTCAAGGACGCCCAAGTCGGCGACACGATTACCAACGCCGACCGCCCCGCCAAAGAGCCGCTGCCAGGCTTTCGCAAGGTCAAGCCGATGGTGTTCTGCGGGCTGTACCCCGTAGAGGGCGACAAGTACGCCGACCTGCGCGACGCCTTAGAGAAACTCAGCCTCAACGACGCCGCCATCACCTTCGAGCCTGAAAACAGTGCAGCACTGGGCTTTGGTTTTCGCTGCGGCTTTCTGGGGCTGCTGCATATGGAAATCGTGCAGGAGCGGCTGGAACGCGAGTTCGGGCTGGAACTCATCGCCACCGCGCCCAGCGTCGCCTACCGCGTCTACACCGAAGACGGTAAGGTGCTAGAAATCGACAACCCCACCCACTGGCCGAACCCAGGCAAAATCGACAAGGTGGAAGAGCCGATTGTGAGCGCGACGGTGATGGTACCCAACGATTATGTGGGCGCGGTGATGGACTTGTGCATGAATCGGCGGGGCGAGTTCGTGCGCATGGAGTACCCGACGCCCCAGCGCGTGATTCTGTATTACCGCCTGCCGCTGAGCGAGATTCTGCTGGACTTCTATGACCAACTGAAGACGCGCACGCGCGGCTACGCCTCGTTCGACTACGAGCCTGCGGGCTATCGCGAGGCGGACATGGTAAAGATTGACATCCTGATTAACGGCGACCCTGTGGACGCGCTGAGTTTCATCGCGCCGCGCGAGCGGGCGTATCCGCGAGCGCGCACGCTGGTGGAGAAACTTAAGGATGTCGTGCCGCGCCAGCAGTTTGAGGTGCGCCTGCAGGCGGCGATTGGCGCGCGCGTAATCGCCTCTGAGACCATCAAGCCGTTCCGCAAAAATGTGATTGCCAAGTGCTACGGGGGCGACATCACGCGCAAGCGCAAACTGCTGGAGCGCCAGAAAGAGGGCAAAAAGCGCATGAAACAGGTCGGCTCGGTCGAGGTGCCCCAAGAGGCGTTTCTGAGCGTGTTGAAGGTGAGTGATTAGTAAATTGTAAACTTGATGTTGGTAAGACAGAGCGAACCGCGCATAACGACGCACAGAGGCTGCCAACATCATCGGCGTTCCCAGAGAAAGTCAGCAGGGTGTCTCATACCAATCGCCGAGCCAAAGTTTACTAATCGCACGGCAAGCCCTCCAACGCCTCCCGTATCCAATCCCAACCCACTAAACGCACCATCCCTTCACGCAACCCACCCAACGCACCCTCCACTGCCCCCATCTTCGCCTCCAACGACCCATACACCACACCCCCTACACAACAACGCACCGCACAACACACACGCGCCACAAAGGTCAACTCAGACCTGTACGCAACCAAATACACCAACGCCACCCCCACCTCCCGCACCGCACGCGCCCGATGCGAACCCGCGTTCTCCCACACCACCACCTCTACCCCCAACGCACGCCACTCAGACAACGCCGCCACTGCCGCCTCCTTCCCCAAACGCGCCGACCCACGCCACCACATCTCACCCGACAACGGCTCCAACGCCACCTGCAAGTACCGCCACTTGTACGAACGCTCCACCCGCTGACACCACTTGACCCCGCGCACTGTCCAACGCCGACGCACCTGACCGATGCGCCCAACGCGCAACTCGTCCACAAACCCCACCCGCTGCCCCACGCGCACTCCCTGCGCCGTCAACGCCTCGCGAAACCCCGCACTGCGCCTGCAGCGCCGCGTCGGCACGCACTGCCATCTGTTGGTCGGGGGTTAGGGCACACAGGGGTTCAGTTGCCCCCGCGCGTGCGACGGGTGAGTGCGTGCAATCCGCCTGTGCGAGACCCAGTGAGCCACTTGTGAATGGACATTCGCGAGACGCCCACGATGAGGGCGACTTGTCGGGTCGGTATGCCGCGTCTGAGGAGGAAGAGGGCTTGGAGGCGTTTGGCGATGTGGATGTTGCGTTCTTGTTTGTAGCTTGCGTGAAGTTCTTCGGCAGTGTGTTTCCAGTCCACTGTGAGTTTTCGTCCGCGCATAGGTAGTTCTCCTGTGTGTAGGGTACGCAGTGGTAAACTCTGACTACGCGATCGGTATTATTGTGGAAATCTCCCGCATCCTCAATAGCTGAGGGCTGCCCCAATAGGCTACGCGAGGTTGTCTGCAAGCTGTGCGCCTGGCGGATGAAGGGAGAGAGACGCAGCAAACAGTTCTTCGGGCGATTCGTAGGAGCCTTTAGGGTTTCCACGCGCGTACCGTGATGAATTCGCGGATTTTCGGGTTTCGGCGCGCTTTCGCTTCCGCTTGCCGTGCGACCCGTCGCTCGTCGGGCGGGAGCGGCGGCGCGTTGTGGGGAGACGCGCCAATCGCCAGCGCGCGGCACATCCCAAACACGCGCTCGCACAGCGGGCAGTATGGCAGTCGCTCAATTCGGGCGAAGCCCACCTCCTGCAACAGACGCAGCAACGAGCGGTCGGTGAACACCACCAAGTGGCGTGGCGTGTCCAGCCCGATCCAGTTCTCGCGGTAAAGGGCGTGCCCCTGCGCGTCCAAGTTCGGCGTCTCCAGCCACAGCCAGCCGCCAGGCTTGAGCAGGCGGTAGCAGTGCGTCAGTGTTGCCCGCGGGTCATGCACATGCTCGATCACATGGTTCATCGTAATGCCCTGAAGCGACTCAGGCGGCTCCTGCAGGCTCTCCAGCGTGCCCAGATGCACGGTCAGCCCCCGCGCGCGGGCAATCTCGACGGCTTTCGGGTCAGGGTCTACACCAATCGCCGCCCAGCCCGCCCGTTGCGCGAACTGCAAAAAGTCGCCGTTGCCGCAGCCGACATCGAGCAGGCGTCCTTTGGGCTGCTTGGGCAGATGGCGTCCGCCTGCGTCCAGCAGGGCGTGGTAGTTGGGCATCAGCCACGCGACCAGCACGCCCAGCATACTCGCAGGTTGCTCGTGCATCCCGAAGCGATAGTTGCGGTAGCCGTTGCCCAGAATGCGCCGCAGCTTGCCCAGCAGGCTGAGCTGCGCGTAGTCGGGCGCGTCCGTGTGCGCGTGCGTGTAGTACGCTTCGTAGAGCCTGCCGACCGTTTCGGGCGTCGGGCGCGGGTTGTAGTAACCCGACCCGCACGCTTCGCAGCGGTAAAAGTCCCACGCGCCAGGCGTGCTGGGGTAGACCTTGTCGCGCAGCCCGCGATAGAGAACCGCCTGCCCCGTGCGCGCGCCGCACACAGGACAGGCGTCCAGATACTCCAACGACTCAGGCGACCAGCCCGCTATGTGCCCTCCTGCCACGACTCGAGGTACTTCGCCTGCTCGTCGGTGAGTGTATCGATGTGCACGCCGAGCGCCTGCAGCTTGAGCTGCGCCACCTGCGCATCGATGGCAGCAGGCACGGCGAACACCTCACGCGGCAGGTTGCCCCGATTCTGCACGAGGTACTCCACGCTCAGCGCTTGGTTCGCGAAGCTCATGTCCATCACGGCGGCAGGATGCCCCTCGGCGGCGGCGAGATTAATCAGCCGCCCCTCGCCCAGCAGGTAGAGGCGTCGCCCGTCGGCGAGCTGGTACTCGTCCACAAACGCGCGCACCGTGCGCTTAGCCGTCGCCATGCGCTCCAGCGCAGGGATGTCAATCTCCACATTGAAGTGTCCCGTGTTGCACACAATCGCGCCCGACTTCATCGCGCGGAAATGCTCCTCGCGCAGCACATGGTAGTTGCCCGTGACGGTGATGAAGATGTCGCCGACCCGCGCGGCGTGCGCGAGCGGCATCACCTCGTAGCCGTCCATAAGCGCTTCGAGCGCCTTGAGTGGGTTGACCTCGCACACGATGACATGTGCGCCCAGCCCGCGCGCGCGCATCGCGACCCCGCGCCCGCACCAGCCGTAGCCAATCACGACCACCTTACGCCCCGCAATCAGCAGGTTCGTCGCCCGCATGATGGCGTCCATCGTGCTTTGCCCCGTGCCGTAGCGGTTGTCGAACAGGTGCTTGGTGTAGGCGTCGTTGACGGCGATCACGGGATACTGCAGCACGCCCTCTTTCGCCATCGCGCGCAGGCGAATCACGCCTGTGGTGGTCTCCTCCGTGCCGCCGAACACTTCGGATAGCCCTTCGCGACGGTCGGTGTGCAGCACGGTCACCAAATCGCACCCGTCGTCCATCGTGATGTGCGGCTGGATGTCCAGCGCTTGATGGATGTGCTTGTAGTAGGTGTCCTTATCTTCGCCTTTGATGGCATACACAGCAATCCCTTCGTATTTCACTAACGCGGCGGCAAGATCGTCCTGTGTGGAGAGCGGGTTCGACGCGCACAGCGCAATTTCCGCGCCGCCCGCCTTGAGCGTGCGCATTAGGTTGCCCGTCTCGGTGGTGACATGCAAGCAGGCAGCGATTCGGACGCCCTTCAGCGGCTTCTCTTGCTCAAATTGCTGGCGTATCAGGCGCAGCACGGGCATCTCGTTGTCCGCCCATTCCATCCGCAGCGCGCCCTGCTCTGCCAAAGCCAAGTCCTTCACATCGTAACTCATTCGATACAGACCTCCAGTAGGGGAATTGTACCATAGGCGAGACCTTTCGGCATTAGCGCAGCGGTGCATCCCTCTCTGAAGTTCTCGCGCTTGGAGAGGAAAGCCGAATTTCCCACCAAAATCTCCCAAATTCCCCCCGTCCCCCCTTGACAATCGCGAAATTCTGCACTATAATTATGGGTGTGCCCTGCAAAAATGGGGGGCACACTCAACTAAGGGAGGTCAGAACGATGTTAGGTCTGCGGAGAGGCTGGAGTCTGAAGCGAGTGCGCCGCACACTGGCGCAGGGTGCTGTTGGAAAGGGAATCGCTGTCGTGCTGGGTATCGCGATGGTCGCGCCGTCGTTGGCTGCCCCATCTGCTGTCGCCAACGCTAACCCCACACGGGGGGAGGGGGTAAATAGTGCTGTCAGTTCATTAGAATCTGCGTCTTCTGCTTCTGCAGCTCTCGAAACCTTTGCTGCTGCGTTTGCTTCTGCCTTTGCGTCAACCTCTTGCCCGCCTGATGTGCCGATTTTGACGCTGCCCAACGGCGACGCTACTCGTGATGGCGTCATCAACGATTCGGACTACACTTATGTGCAGCAGCGCATCGGTACAAATGACCCGATGGCTGACCTCAACGGCGATGGGCGAGTCGACAGCAAGGACTTGGCGATTGTACAGGCGAACCGAGGCTTGACAGGCGACGCGCCGTGGTCAGGCGAGTTCTCTGCGCCGCACGGCTGGTATCGGCTGCAGTTTGCCGTGCAACTGGGCGACTATTTTGGCTCTGCTCGTGGGCGCTCTGTGAGAGTACTGTTGCGCGAGTCATCTACAGGGCGAACCTTCGCATTCGAGACGCGCTTTGAGAAGGCATCGATAGTGACGGTGGATGTCGGGGTTCCGACTGCGAGCCGATACGCAGTTCAGGTGCAGGCGCCCGAAGGGGGCAGTTGGCTGACCATCACACGAACGGATGTGCAGACGGCTGCGCCTGTGCCGAACACTTTTGGGACGCCATTTGCCTGGCAAGGCGGCTTACCTGTACCGTACGGGGTACTGAACCTTTGGAACGGCAATTTGATGGCTCAGTTGGGCTTGTTCGCGTGGGGGGGACAAGCAGGTGTCTCGTTAGGGCTGTTTTACAACGCGCAAGATGACACGGAGGGCGTGCTGGGCGTGGGCTGGCGCCACAGTTATGAAGCATCACTGGAGATGCGGCTTGTGGAGGGTCAGCGCGTGGTGGAGTTATCCGAGCCTGACGGGCGGCGACTCATCTTTGCTGAGCAGCCTGATGGCAGTTATGTGCCGCCGCGTGGGGTCTATGAACAGCTGCAGTATCGAAACGGCGTGTACGAACTGGTCCGTCCGTCGCAGGTACGATGGGTCTTTGAGCCAATCTCGGAGACGCAGTGGCGGTTGACAGCTATTCGCGACTTGCACAATCAGGGTGTAGAGTTGGTATATGACAGTTCTGGGCGACTGACGGAGGTACGGGACACAGCGAGGCGTTCGATGGTGTTGGCGTACTACGCGCCAGGCGATACGGTGCCACTCACCACAAGACCCGTTCCAGAGGCGTGGTATGGGCGTCTCAAGAGCGTGCGCGATGCGATTGGTCGGGTATGGCAGTTCACCTACCAACCTGGCGATACGGGTTCAGGAGGTACTGGCGACACGGGTGGCATAGATTTCCCGCCAGGAGAAGACGAAGGGAGCCGTGTCTACCTGTCGCGCGTGATTTACCCCCCCTTGCGCTATGAGGGCGAAGCGGAACGGTATCACTGGTACCGAATGAGCTATGCTGCTTCATGGTCTGGTAATCGGCGCGTATTGAGCATGATTTGTGATCGGGCGGGCTATGGAGTGAGCTACGGCTACGATGTGTCGAATCGCCTGATAAGCTATAGTCGCACATGGTGCGGGGTCGGAGGCGCCAAAAACAAATGTACCGTGACCGTTAGCTACCCTGCAATGTTGGGTGGAGGGCACCGAGCTGAGGTGTATGTGAATGGGCGCCTTCAGCCAAGTGTGACCTATAGGTACGACGATTTAGGGCGGTTGGTGCAGATGTCTGACATACTGGGGCGCACGACGCAGATGGGGTGGAACACTCTGTATCAGCTCAGCTGGGTACGGTCGCCTTCGGGCGCGGTCAGCTCCTTCTGCTGGGACGAGCGGGGCAACCTGACCCGCACGGAAGACCCGCTGGGCAACTGGGTGGAGTTGGAGTGGAACGCGCTCAATCGGCTGAGCAAGATTCGCGATGTGCTCACGCCTGCAGGAGCCTATCGGATGGAGTATGAGCACAACCCAACGGGCGACCTGGAGATGGTGATTGAGTTAGCGGGTCAGGGTAAGAACTACTCCTACGCCAGAACGCAGTATGTGTGGGATGTGGCGCGTGGGTTGCTTTTGGAGGCGTGGGACGCCGAGGGGCATCGCACGCAGAAGCGCCTCTACGACAGTTGGGGCTACCTCCAGCAGGTGCAGGACGCTTTGGGGCGCGGCGGCGAGGTGCTGCAGCGCAACGCGCTGGGCTGGGTAGAGCGTGTGCGCAACGCCAGAGGACAAGAGATAGAGTACCGCTACGACAGCTGGGGGCGACTGCGGAAGAAAATCGTGTGGGATGCGAATGGACATAAGATGCATTCGTGGACAGAGTACCAATATGCAGACGCTGAGGGTCGGATTGAACGCGTGGAAGCAAGCAACGGATGGACAGTGGAGTATCAATATGATCGGACGGTACTGAATATGGTGCGCCTGGCGCGTGTAAAGCACAACGGCACAGTGATCGGAGAAGTGGAGTATTTGTGGGAAGACGGCGGGTTGCTGGACAAGCTGTATGTGCGCGCAGGCGGTTCGGAACAGCGATGGCGGTATGAGTATAATCCTGCACGCGAGCTTTGGAAGGTGTACCGCACGGTGGAACGCGACGGGTATTGGCACGAGGAGGTGTTGGAAGTAGAGTATGTACGCGACGGTTTCGGTCGCCTTCAGCGGATACGGTATGGGAACGGCACTCAGGTAAGTTACACCTACGACAGCGCCGACCGCGTACGCCGCGAGGACTACACCGTGCGTGGAACGCCCTATCGGAGCGTAGAGTATAGACGCGATGGCTTGGGGCGCATCGAGCGCAAGACCGAATACACCTACACGCGATGGGGCAACCGCTGGCTCATAGGGATCGCGACCACTACCTACACCTACGACCATCAAGGACAGCTCATTCGGGAGGTGCGCACGGGCGCGAACCCCTACACGATTAGCTACACCTACGACTTGGTGGGCAACCGCCTGACGCGCACGCGCACGGTGAACGGGCAGACCTTCACGGATGTGATGGCGTACAACGCGGCGAACCAGTTGGAGTCGTTGAACAATCAGGCTTGGCAGCACGATTTGGACGGGAATGTCGTGGTGCGTCGTGTGGGGAATGAGGCTTGGTTGTTGGACTACGACGCGGAAGGGAACTTGGTGAGCCTGCAGAAACAGGGCGACAGTGTGGGCTGGGTGTACGAGTATGACGGGTTAGGTCGTCGGGTGCGTGCGATCCGCGGCACTTTGGAGGTGGTGTACCTGTATTCGGGCGACACGCTGGTAGCGGAGGGCAGTCGGCAGAGTAGCAGCGACCCGTTCCAGTGGGTATACTACGGCTACGGTGGCGCGATGTACCAGCAGGTGAGCAGCGCGGGTGCGGAGTTCAAGCACTGGAACTTGCGCGGGGACTTGGTTGCGACGAGCAGTCCGACGGGAACCTTTGCGTCTGCGCCGACTGTGGATGCGTTTGGCGACTTGGTGAGCGGTGCGCGTCCGACCTACGACTGGAACGGCGCGTGGGGGTATCGCAACGAGTCGCTCACGGGCGGGCTGCAGAAGGTGGGTGTGCGCTGGTATGACCCGACGGTGGGCAGGTTCTTGCAGCAGGATCCGTGGTTGGGGTCTGTTTACGCACCGCTGACGCTGAATGCGTACGGGTACTGCGTGAATGACCCGATTCAGATGGTGGATCCAGCAGGAGAACTCCCAGTATGGGCTGGCATTGCGATTGGGATAGGGATCTCTTTGGCAGTAGCAGCTCTTATAGATTACTTGCGAAATGGAAAGTTGGATGGAGAGGGCAATCCTGGCGTTTGGTATGGTAGCGCTTGCGTCTTGGGAGCGATACCAGTGGGCGGTCCCGCGATTAGGACATGGCAGGCTACTGGAGTTTTTCCGACAGTATTTAGGTTTCGCGGTTTACACGAAGCCCATCATATGTTTCCTTCTTTAGGAAGGAGATTACCTCATCTCCAGTGGGGATTCTGGCGTCCTGGGGTTAGGCGTTCCAATTGGGAGTTTCGCATTCCCATACCGGAATGGCTCTATGATTGGCTAAGGCGGTGGTTGCAGTGAAAACCATAGAAGGTGTTATTTTAGATGAGGATACGAAGATTGATATCGATGAAAAATCAAACTATTATTTTATTGATATTTTTCAAAACAGTTTAACGGGTATATCTATATGTTTCGGAAAAACAGGGGAGTTTGTCCGTATTAGGGCCTTGCCACTGATTTATTCTTTATGGGAGGCACCACTTTTTCTTAGTGTCCTTCAAGTTCGGTCGGTTCAAGAGGTGAGGCGACGCGAGTTAATTGAGGTTCGTTTTCCAAATGTAATTGATATTAAGTTTTTTCCGAGCAACAGAAGTGATATAATCAGGATGGAAATAAACACCTGTGAATTGGATTCGGTGATTGAAGTAGATGTTCCTAAGAATACAAAATTCGTCTTATATGATACCGAGATTGTGTTAGGCAAATCTTATCAAGAAAAAATATTGTTTTGCTACAGTGATCGCATATTGTTGAATTTTGACAATGGTTTCGATAAATACCTGCATTCGCTCATTATTAGTCTGGACGCAGAGTAATCCGACCACCATACCCCCTAGTCTCAGCGGGAATGCTGGCTGGTGGTACTGTGAGAGCTGATATGGCTTTGGTAGCGTTGGGAAGTGCAACAGCTGCAGGGCCTGCCCTTCTTGCGGTTGGAAGGGTCTTTTTAGGGGGCTATCTTATTGCTCGTGGAGCTGCTGGTCTGATAGATTACTTCTGGTAAGGTTATGGAGGGCAACGACTGAGCCGTGTACGAAATGGTTTGGCGAGCAATAGGTGTTTTTATTTTCATCTATTCGGGCGTGATGAATGCTCTGTTATTAATCGTTTTCGTAACAAGCAAGTTGTATGTCTTCAAGATGCCTTGGTTTATCATCAAAAGAAAGTATGGGAAATATCTGGTAAAGGTTGCGTTCTCATCTATGATGGGTTTGTCGGTAGGTTTCATGATTTACTCAACTGCTGAGATAATGGCAAGAGTCTATAACATCTGGATTCACTATGTGATGATTGCTATTTTGGCTTATATAGCCTATAGATATAGGCTTTTACCATTTACCGATCGCCCCGCTTAGTGGGCAATCTACCGACGAGTCACGGGTGCACTTGGGTATACTACGGTTTTGGTGGTGCGATGTACCAGCAGGTGAGCAACGCGGGTGTTGAATACAAACACTGGAACCTGCGAGGCGACTTGGTGGCGACGAGTGGTTCGGGGAGGAGCTATGTGCCTGCGCCGCTGACTGATGCCTTTGGCGACTTGGTGGCTGGTGCGCGTCAGACCTATGACTGGAACGGCTTGTGGGGTTATCGTAACGAGGCGCTGGCGGGTGGCTTGGTGAAGGTCGGTGTGCGCTGGTACGACCCGACAGTGGGCAGGTTTTTGCAGCAGGATCCGTGGTTGGGTTCAATCTATGCGCCGCTGACGCTGAATGCGTATGGGTACTGCGTGAATGACCCCATCCAGATGGTGGATCCGAGCGGGATGATTGCATGGATAATTGTTGGAGTAGCTGTCGGGTTGCTTCTTGATGAGGCAATCGAAAGAATAGGTGGGGGAGGCTTAGCTCCACCGAATGCTCCCCTAGGTTCTGCACACGGTGTCGGGACAGGCATGGGAGGAGGAGCTATGCTGGGAGCGCCCAACCCGCGAATGCGAGGCGGAGGAGCCGCTGCGTTTACAGTCTGCGTAGTCGACGCTATTGAGGCCGGAACTGGAACTGACATTGACATTATTGAGCTTCTAGAATGGTTAGCAAAAGAGTTGGGGAAGCTCGGCGCTGTGGGTACACCTGCTGGGCATTACTATCACCCACCCCATAGCCGCCCCCCATACCCTTGGGAAATGTGAAGGAGGTAGATGTTGTGCGCTTTATGCAAACTGTTGTGAGATGGTACAGAACGGAATGTTTTCATATTATCGGGTTGTCTGCTCTGGGTCTGTTCCATTCATTATTCACGGGTTGGCTCGCTGTGGCGGCGGGGCTAATGCTATGCTACTTGTCTAAGAACCCTGGTTGCTACCTCTACAGAATGCTGATAGAGGTAAAACACGTCTTTCCTATACTATCCGCAAGTATTGGTCTAGTTGCTGGAATATTGGACGGGGCAGTCTTAGGTACCGTGCCGACTGTGGGTACAGCGTTTTTGGGAGCATTCGCCTGTGGGGCGCTTATGGGGTGGCTGACGGAGCGAGGCGAGGAGCGCATTAAATGGCTTGGTTTTGGGCTAATGTTGACCATGTGGATCGTATCGTTTTTGTATACTTATTCTCGCATCAAATAGTTATCAGTTCTAGAAATGTCTGGCTTTACGAAAGCCAGAGTATACTACGGCTACGGTGGTGCGATGTATCAGCAGGTAAGCAACGCGGGTGCGGAGTTCAAGCACTGGAACCTGCGTGGGGACTTGGCGGCGACCAGCAGCCCGACGGGAGCCTATGCGCCTGCGCCGATAACGGATGCGTTTGGCGACTTGGTTGCAGGCGCGCGGCAGACCTATGACTGGAACGGCGCGTGGGGGTATCGCAACGAGGCGCTCACGGGCGGGTTGCAGAAGGTCGGCGTGCGCTGGTACGACCCGACGGTGGGTAGGTTCTTGCAGCCGGATCCGTGGCTGGGAGACATATACGAACCACTCACGCTGAATGCGTATGGGTATTGCGTGAATGACCCTGTGAACGCGGTGGATCCGAGTGGGTTGTGGTATGTAAAGATAGGAATTTCGTTTGATATCTCGTTCGGTGCTTGGGGACACCTAGAAGTTGGAATTGCTGTAGGTACCCGACCTGGCGGAGGAATTGGCTCACGGGGTTACATCACAGTCGGAGGCGGCGGAGGTAGCCCGTATGTTGGTGGTGGACTTCGTGTTGGTGTCAGTCCGAATGGAGATGTCCCCGTAGGACCGCGTAGAGACCCTGCAGGGACAGTTGCCGTAGCCGTACCATTTGTAAGTGTGGATTGCAATATTCCACTGGGACCTGGTGTACCAGGCGCAGGAGACATCGAGTACGGGATTACCTTGGGACCTAATCTTGTCCCTATCTCTGCCGCCATAATGGCAGGCTACACTGAGACGATATGGCTGTAGATAAGCAGAATGCAGTGGCACACAGGTTGGCGCGCGTCTTGGACGATGCGCGCCAACGCTACCGCTGCTTCCGTCAGAGGCCACTTATCTGGATACTCTTGATGCCTGCGCTACCCTTCCATTACTACTTTATGTTTTTGCTAAATACAGAGTACGCGGCTCTTGAAGTACTTTCCCAAGGCTCGTCGGATGCCGCGTCCTTGGGCAGTAAGCGGACTGGGGTCGTAATGTCCCTACTCATAAAAGCGAGGCGATGGCAATTCTTCGTTAGTGGATGGGACATCGCAGATGAGAAGTTTGCACACTCAGTAGAGCGGTACTATCGTTTTGTCCTTGCGTTTCTGATTGTGCTTATGGTTGCGATAGAGGCTTTCGTCTCCATCCTCGTTTGGGCTCTTCTCATCCAGTGGGTAGGTACCCAGATAAGCGTTGCCCGAATACAGGTAGGAGGCTCGTGATGTCCAAAAAGGTAATTGCTCTTGTCGCTGTAGGATTGGCGCTGATGTGTGTTTTTTGTGGAGTGGGTGCATACCTGCTTGGGGTCAACACGCTGAAAGGCTATCGGGAAATCTCTGGGACAGGTTCGCGGTTTCTAACGCTGCTACGGCAAGGTGATTTCCGTAGCGCCGTCCAAATGATTGAGTTGGGTGCGCAGGCGAATCTTCCAGAGGCGGAGCTGCGTCGGCGTTGGCAGACCTTCACTGAGGCAATAGGCGAGCCTCAGAGCTGGAGCGCAGGCGAGTTCAACATCCATATGACGACTGAAGGGCAGACGGCAACTCTGCAAATGTCGGTTCAGGGAAGCAAAGGGAGTGGTAGGGTGGAGTTCAGATTTCTCCACAATGGTACGGAGTGGCAGATTACCGAACTTCGCTTCGTATGGTAGCAAGGAGCGAAGAGTTTGCGCACATTCGTCGTTCCGATGCGGTGGTTGGGGTATCCTATGAGGACGACGGTGCGGGTCGGCGTGTGCGCACGGTGGACGGTGTGTCGGGCGTTGTGGTGGAGTATGCGTATGTCGGCGATACGCTGGTTGCGGAGCGTCGCGGGAACGAGTGGGTACCGATGGTGTACGGAGCGAACTTGCTGCAGCGTGGTGGTGTGAACCAGTACTGGACTTGGCGAGGCGACTTGGCGGCGACGGCTGGCGTTGGCGAGCCTGTGCAGCGTGTGCCTGTGTTCGATGCGTTTGGCGACTTGGTGAGCGGTAGCCCCGATGTGTATGCGTGGAACGGCGCGTGGGGGGTATCGCAACGAGGCGCTCACGGGCGGGTTGCAGAAGGTGGGTGTGCGTTGGTATGACCCTGCACTGGGCAGGTTTTTGCAGCAGGATCCGTGGTTGGGGTCTGTTTACGCACCGCTGACGCTGAATGCGTATGGGTACTGCGTGAATGATCCGCTGCAACTGGTGGATCCGAGTGGTAAATTATTTTGGAAAGCATTAGCGATAGCAGCACTTGCAGGTATTGTTATAGGTCTCATACAAGACGAAGTAAATGAGGGGCTCTTACCCAAAGGATTTCCTCCTGGATGCCCCGCAGGTGTTCCGAATGCTGCGATGGTTGGTGCAGGTGCTGCTGCCACGGGTGGAGGAGTCCACATGCTGAACACTACGCTTGGTGGAGCTGCGATGGCATCGCGACCAGTTGGCGTGGCTACTGGTGGAGGATTGGTGATGCTTGGATCGGCTTTTATAACGATGGGAACGATAGATTATATAGAAGGATCTTTTGGGATAGACATCGACTTGGTTCCTTTTATCTGAGAAGAGTGGGATATGCTGCTTCGGCACAGACACTTCATGGGTTGGGTTATGCTTTTTCATACGGCGTTGGTGGCAGTGGTTGCTTACACTGCCACCGCCCCCATACCCGCGCTGGTTATTGTAGCGTGCATCATGGGCAGTCTAACGCTGGCACTGCAGTATGTAATCGGAGCTAACCTAAAAGATGGGTGGGTTGGTCAGTTGCCCATTGTGTTGAAGCAGAGGCTACTCTACTCTACTATAGGTATTATTCCTGTGATTCTAATAGCTTTTTCTTCGGCATTTTACATGGTTTTTGGTGAGGTGGGTGGTGCTACAGCGAGAATGACTGTAGAGACGATTCTTGTAGCTGGTTTTGGTTTGTATTTGCTGCTTTGTTCTATTCATTTGCTTAATATACTTTACAATCGTTATGACATTGTAGTTGCAGTTATTGGGATTATGCTGGGGAGTTTGGCGGTTGGATGGTCAGTAGCTTCTGCTCTGATTGCGATTTCGTCCTGAGACAGATTCGTGGTTGGCACTGAGTAGTTGGGTATACTACGGCTACGGTGGCGCGATGTACCAGCAGGTGAGCAACACGGGCACTGAGTACAAGCACTGGAACCTGCGGGGCGACTTGGCAGCGACCAGTAGCCCGACAGGAACCTACGCGCCTGCGCCGATAACGGGTGCGTTTGGCGGCACGGTTGCAGGTGCGCGTCAGACCTACGATTGGAACGGCGCGTGGGGCTACCGCAACGAGGCGCTGACGGGTGGGTTGCAGAAGGTCGGCGTGCGCTGGTATGACCCGACGGTGGGCAGGTTCTTGCAGCAGGATCCGTGGTTGGGTAGCCTCGCGCTGCCGCTCACGCTAAACAGATATGGGTATTGCGTGAATGACCCTGTGAACGCAGTGGATCCGAGTGGGATGAGGGTAAACTGGAAGGAAGTTATTCACCGAGGCTATGTAGGAGCTTGGGGAGCCGCTGGGTCATTCGTAGGTGGAGCAATAGGAGGCGCTTTGGGCGGACTTGCAGGTGGAGCTGCTGGAACAGTCACTTTGCCAATCGTCGGCACGGTTAGTGGCGGCGCTGTGCGTACCTTCGTTGGGGGACTGATAGGAGCTATCATAGGAGGTGCTACAGGTGGAGCCCTCGGAGAACTAACTTGGCAGTGTTGGGTTGAGCCAATAGTAGACAATCCATTTGCACTGTTGCCACGTGTCATTGATGTGCTGAGGCGTCAAGGACCAATATATCCACCACTTCTATGAGCGACTTTACGCGAGTGAATGCCATGAAAAGACTTTCGAGACAGAGGAAGGGACGGATGATATTTGCACTTCTGACAGCAGGCTTTTTCGGGGGCTGTTTCGGTGTCCTGCTCGGCATTATCATCGCAAATCTTTGGTTGAGTGACGGCAGTATCCAGCAAGCCTTGAGAGAAACAGTAGAAGGTAAAATCTGGATACCTGCCTGTGGTGGTGGGATAGGTGGAGCAATAGGTGTCTGGTGGGGTTGGAGTATGGTACGTCTCAGCAGGAATGATATTGATAAAACAACTGTCTGAGTCTGGAGGTAGTGTATCTCTGTTCTGGGGATACGCTGGTGGCAGAGGGCAATCGGCAGCGCAGCAGAAACCTGTTCTAGTGGGTATACTCGCCTCCGATGGGCAATACCCCATCAAAGAGGCATGGACGGTGGAACCGAGCAAAACACAGGTCGCAGCGGAGGTCAGGACACTATGGTCAAACAGGTGAAGGTACGGTATCGTCGTGGAGTGTTGGAGCCGTTAGAACCGCTGGAGATAGAGGAAGGCACCGAGCTGACAGTGACGCTTTCCACTTCGGAAGCCACCCTGACAGCCACTAATCCCACGGCAGCAACTGCAGGTGCATGGGCGTCGCTACTGGACTGCGAGGTTTTCGAACAGGAGCTTTACGCCAATCGCCCGCTGCAAACACGCGCGGAAGTGGAGCTGTGAAGCCACTCTATCTGTTGGACACGGGCTGGATTGTACGCCATCTGCGTGGGGTGCAGGCGTACACTGAGACCCTGTTGAAGATTGGCGCGCCCCATTTAGCGTTGAGCATCCTCTCGTTAGCCGAGCTTTACGAGGGTGTCTATCGTGCCCGTGATCCCGCTGCAGCGGAGCGTGCGGTGATAACCTTTGTATCAGATAAGACCATTTTGCCGATTACAGAGCCGATCACACGCCTTTTTGGTCAGGAGCGTGCGCGATTGCGTCAGCAGAACCAGCTGATTGGCGATATAGATTTGTTGATTGCGGCGACTTGCCTGGCTCACGAGTTGATTTTGCTCACGACCAATCCACGCCATTTTGAGCGGGTAGAGGGTTTACAAATAATTTCGGCGCCTTGGTAGTGGTGTGCACGCTACTTCGTTGGTGGATGGGGCGAATGATGAGGAGTGGGTATATTACGAGTTGGTAGTGCGATGTACCAGCAGGTAAGTAACGCGGGTGCAGGATACAAGCGTTGGAATCTGCAGGGCAACTTGGTAGCAACTTCTCCAGCGATGCATACCCGCTATCCATTACCACATACTCGGCTCGGTTCATCGGCATCTCCTCGTTGGTGGTGTGCTCTCGTGATAGCACATACGAAGCAACGCCCTCAACTGCTTAAGTCCTAACAGGCAATCGATGTACCCGTTTGCGCTACTCTACCGCCTCTTCCACTTCGTCAGCATCGCTGGCAGCGGCAACAATAGCAGCTGGCGTCATCTGCGCACGCACCTGCTGTTCAATCTGCTGCACTAATTCGGGATTCTGTTCTAAATAGGCACGGGCGTTCTCGCGTCCCTGTCCCAAGCGCGTCTCGCCGAAGCTGAACCAAGTGCCCGATTTCTGGATTATGCCGAGCGCAAGCGCTTGGTCAATCAGGTCGCCCAATCGTGAGATGCCTTGTCCGAACAGAATGTCGAACTCCGCCTGCTTGAACGGTGGCGCGACCTTGTTTTTGACGACCTTCACGCGCGTGCGCACGCCGATAATCTCGTTGCCTTGCTTGATGTTATCTATGCGGCGCACTTCCAAGCGCACGGACGCCCAAAACTTGAGCGCGCGCCCGCCGGGCGTTGTCTCGGGGTTGCCGTACATCACACCGACCTTCTCGCGAATCTGGTTGATGAACACGACGGCGGTGTTGCTCTTGGCGGCGGACGCGCCCAGCTTGCGCAACGCTTGCGACATCAACCGCGCCTGCGCCCCGACCGTCACATCGCCGATGTCACCCTCCACCTCTTGGCGCGGCATTAGCGCGGCGACCGAGTCCAGCACGGCGATGTCGAACGCCTTGCTCCGAATCAACATGTCCATAATTTCCAGCGCCTCGTCGCCTGTGGACGGCTGCGAGATGAACAGCCGATCGACATCGACGCCGATGGCGCGGGCGTATTCGGGGTCTAAGGCGTGTTCGGCGTCCACAAACAGCGCGTTTCCGCCGATTTTCTGCGCTTCGGCAATCATGTGCAGGGCAAGCGTTGTCTTGCCCGATGATTCCGTGCCGTAGAGTTCGATAATGCGTCCGCGCGGGATGCCGCCCACGCCCAGCGCGGCGTCCAGCGCGGTGCTGCCCGTGGGGATGGCAGACACCTGCATACGGGTCGCCTCGCCCAGACGCATCACGCTTCCCTTGCCGAACTGTCGCTCCGCCTGCGCAATCGCGGCTTCCAGCGCCTTCTGCTTGTCTGCTGCCGAGATGTTGTTCGTCGCCATCGTCGCCTCCTACAGGTAGATAAGTGTCTACAGGATTATACCCGACGATAGGCGTTTGTCAAGGGGTTAGAGGCGATTGGCTTGGGATGTGTGGTATAATCTTAGTGGATTCGCGGAAAGTCCGACGCTCAGGAGGATACAGTCAATGCAGAAACGCTCACTCGTGCAAAAAGAGAGCGCACGGCAGGCTTTACGAGGCTCGTTCTCGTCGGCACTAAGGATCATATCCGCCTTAGGAATGCTGACGCTTCTTGGTGCTTTTATGTATGGGCGGCTCACTCTTTACGCTTTCAGAGAGATAGAAGCGGTCTCGACCTGCATACCCGACGACACAGGCTACTTCTATAAAATCGCCTTGAATGTTGTGCTTGGTAAGGGGTTTACCTTCGATGGCATCAACCAGACAAATGGTTTCCAACCACTATGGCTGTATCTGCTGCTGCCGCTTGCTTGGGCGATGCGGGATGCTCCTGCCGATCTCTACTTACGGGCAGCGCTGATCTATCAACTAAGTTTAGTAGCTATCGCAGGCATCGTTTTTTTCTTTGCGATGTCGCTTTATAGTCGACGAAGCATCGCGCTTGCCGCGACGACATTATTCTATATTTGCGGAGTTAGAACTTTCGCAAACGGAATGGAGACAGGGATATTAGTCCTATGCTTGAGCGCGCTGCTTTACTTTAGTCTTAGGCATCGTCCGTTTTCTGGGAGCAGCGCAATCAAGCATGCGTTTGTATTCGGGCTGCTGCTGGGCTTGACGATACTGGCGCGGCTCGACATGGTGTTTCTGTTGGGGATTATATACGCATTCGTGTTATGGCAAGTCTTGTTCAACACAAAGCGAACGGATAAAATACAACTTATCATGCAGTTTTTGGTGAGCGTTATTGCGTTCGTTTTGGTAACCGTACCCTATTTCGTTTACAATAAGACACAGTTTGGATCGGTTATGCCGATAAGCGGTCAACTCAAAAATTCATTTCCTTATATCTCGCAGCCAAGTTTCGGTGTAGATAGGTTTCCGTCAGAAGTGTTGCTGATATTTATATCAATTTGCATCTTTTCGTTAATGAGTAGTTTTCTGTTCTTGCGTTCGCGAGCAGCATCTACAGGTCAGGACGGGTACAAGCTGACAATATTGCTGATTGGTTCACTTTATGTTTTGATTCACTATTTGCACACTGCGCTGTTCATGAAGTGGGCTGTGTTCAGTTGGCACTTTGCATTTTATTACTTTCAATTGTGTATTGTATTTGCATATTTGCTGAACGGGCTTTCTGTTCGTATCCCAGCGTTTGCGAAGCACTCTATTACAACTATTGTGATAGTAGCTTTTTTTGTGGTACTGTTAGGTCGTACCTACAGAGTCGCAACGGTTCAGCCCGGAGGCTGGCTGCCTCAAAGCTATCGCGCGGCTGTATGGGTACGGAACAATCTGCACCCAAATGCACGGCTCGCCTTGAAAGATGCGGGGTTGTTCGGGCTGCTGAGCGAACGCTCAGTGGTCAACTTGGACGGATTAGTTAACAACCTTGAATACCAGGAATATGTGAGAACGAGGCGGCTCAACGATTACTTCCGTCAAAAAGGGATTCAATACCTTGTGGTACATGCCTACTGGTCAGATGCGCCGCAATACAAGGAGTTCGTGAGCGCAACCTACACGCATCTGGATATCCCCTACCGTAGCCAACTTTACGGTACCTTCAGCGATCCAATTCGGGTCTACCGTGAGGATGAGGTTTACCGTTCGCCGTTATACTACGATGGTCAGCACAAGACAGCCTTTGTCATCTGGCGGTTGCGTTTGTGAGTGGGTAGCGGCTTGTCACGCCACCCGCGTCTGCTGTGGGGGGTCTATGGTATGTGCTTCATCGGCGGGCAGGAACACCGAGAAGCGTGTGCCCTTGCCCAGTTCGCTCTCGACGCGGATTTTGCCGCCATGCTCCTCCACAATCTGTTTGGCGATGGACAGCCCCAGCCCTGTGCCTTGCGCCTTTCGGGTGTAGAACGGCTCGAAGATTTGCTCCAGCGCGTCAGGCGGAATCCCCTCGCCTGTGTCTTCCACATGCACCCACACGCCTTTCGGTTCCTCGGCTCGTTCGGTGAGGACGCGCACCGTGCCGCCGCTGGGAGTGGCTTGCTGCGCGTTAATCAGTAGGTTCGTGAACACATGCTGCAGGCGCGCTGCGTTGCCCCATACGGGCGGCAGCTCAGGTGCGAGGCGCTTCTCCAGCGTAATCCCGTGGCGCAGCAGCAGATGCTCCGTGAAAACGAAGGCGTCGCGCAGGGTTTGATTGATGTCGATCGGGCTGCGGGCATCGGGCTTCGTGGTGCGTGCAAAGCGCAACAGGCTACTCACGATGTCGCGCGCTCGATATGCCCCCTGCACGAGGTTCTCCAACGCCTGCTGGGCGCGTATATACTCGCTTTCGTCCCAGTTCGCAGGGCGGTTGGCTCTCAGTTTCTCGGCAATCATCTGCGCAAAGCCCACTACAGCCGTAAGCGGATTGTTCAACTCGTGTGCCACACCTGCCGCCAGCATCCCTATCGCCGACATCTTCTCCTGCTGAATCAGCATTTCCGACTTCTGGCGTAGTTCCTCATAGGCGCGTTGGAGCTGCTCGAACAGTTCGCGATTGTGCTTGCGCAGGTTGCGCCGCTCGATGGCACGGGCAACGACTGTGTTCAGGACGCCAATATCGTCCAGCGGCTTGAGTAGGTATTCAAAGATGTTGCCCGCTTTGAACGCCTGCAGCGCGTTTTCGAGCGAGCCGTGCCCCGTCAGCACGATGATTTCGGCATCGGGCAGGTGTTCACGCGCGGCGGCAATCACTGCCAGCCCGTCTTTGCGCGGCATGCGCATGTCGGTCAGGATGACGGCGTATTCGGTCGCGCGAATCTTTTCGATGGCTTCCTCGCCGTCGGCGGCGGTCTCCAGCAGGTAGCCATCGCCCCGCAGTTGGCGCATATAGATGTAGCGCAAGTCTTCCTCATCGTCCACAATAAGCACGCGCTCGGTCATAGAATCGCCCAATCTGAATTGCATTATTGGCACAAGAGGGGCATCGATTTAGAGAGCCATTCTGGAGGCAACAGATGCTCTTCCATCTGCGAGCCAGCGGTTGGGAGCCTCCTTCGGTATAATATCACGGAATGACGCCGACGATGCTTCTGGTTTTTGCGCTTCTGGTGGGGTTTGGGGGCGCGTTGGCGTATGCAGGCGACTGGTTAGGCAGGCGGCTGGGCAAGCAGCGGCTAAGCCTGTTCGGTATCCGCCCGCGCCATACCGCCACGCTGATTACCACCCTCACAGGCTGCCTCACGGTCGCCCTCACCGTCGTCGGGATGACGCTGGTCAACGAGTCATTCCGCGCATGGATTACGCGCGGTGACCGTATCCTGATGGAGCTGCGCGAGAACGAGGCGCGCCTGAAGGAACTGCAGATGCGCAACGCCGACCTGCAGGCGACGAACGCCCATCTGCAACGCGAGGGGAAACGACTCGGCGGCGAGCTGAAGGCGTTGGAGCGCGAGTACCAAGCGCGGCTGACGCAAGTGCAACAGTTAGAGGCACAGCTCACACAAGCACGCGAGCAACTCCGCCAGAACCAGCAGCTCTTGCGTCAGGCGGAGGCGCGGCTGGCACAGGCGCGTCGGGCACGGAAAGCCTTGCAGCAGCAAATCCAAGCCGTGCGCCTGCAGATTGCCGCGCTGGAGCAGCTGCAAGCGCGACTGCGTGCCCAAAACAACGAGTTCGCCGTGCAGGGGGCAGCACTCGCCTCCGAGAACGCCAAACTCGACTCCGAGAACCGACGCCTGCAGTCCCAGAACCAGCAACTTGAGGCGCAGAACCGCCAACTCGTGCAGGCGAACGAGCAGCTCGAATCGCAAAGCACCCTCTTACTGGAGCGTGCTGCTGTGCTGCGCCGCCAGCTGGAGGAGCTGGAGCGCGCCACGCGCGAACTGGCGCAACTGGCGAACATTCGGCTGACCCCCATCGCCGTGCAACTCGGCGAGGAGCTGGCGCGGATGGTGTTCCCCACAGGCTGGAGCGAGGTGCGCGTGCGGCAGGGGCTGCAAGACCTGCTGACCCTTGCGGATCGCGCAGCGCGTGCGCGGGGCGCTGCGCCTGCCACAGGACAGACTCGCGCGGCGTTCATCCCCGACAAGCGCGTGCGCCTCGTCAGCGGCGAGCAAGCCGAAATCACCGAAAGCGAGAGCCTCGAAGCCGTCCAACAGAACATCCGCGCGTCGGGCGACTCGGTCGCCGTGG
>Ga0197142_1000185_pt1 | contig 55996 bp, 55 predicted proteins | sample GBS60_MetaG_FD_148614 | JGI IMG/M metagenome (GOLD analysis project Ga0197142, IMG submission 148614) | Sediment microbial communities from Great Boiling Springs, Gerlach, Nevada, United States - GBS 60_MetaG | ecosystem: Environmental > Aquatic > Thermal springs > Hot (42-90C) > Sediment... | reverse complement strand
AGAATATGTCTCTCATCTAACACTACATAGCATTTTTCAGCAATCCACTCTAAGGATTTCAGGGGGTTAGATAACCATCATGGAAAAATTTCCCCATTTAGAGCACCGAGAGTGACAAACTTGGGTTAACATCAGAGCGTGAACGGTTAAAGGGAGTGTCAAGAAGAGGTGCTATGCCTATATGAAGCTGTTTTACGAAATTGTAGTATTCAACAATGGAGCCAGTCGGGAACAATCTTAATTGGTTGGATGGGATGGATGAAAAAAGATCGCCGATAGGCTTTGCTGCCATAATATTTAATCGAACGTTTCCCCTGCTTTTGATCCAGGCGAACAGAGCGGGTGCTATTGATCCTACATCATAAAGATGTCCTGCAGATCCTCCATAGCCTATTTCTAATATGCCATCTTCTCGTAAGTTTGCTTTTACATCGGGAACCATCAAAAGGTGGTTAATAAAGGTAATTCGCCTTTTATTAAGCCATTTATAAGTTTCTTCGAGGATGGGTGAGCTGAATTGTACAGCATCAGCCATCTTAGCAAGACGTTCTATGGTTTGCCGCACGTAAGGTTGAGTGAAAAAACGATACTGTGGATTCCATGGTGGAATATTGTAAACATCGTCATTCCATTCATAAACGGTGACAAGCTTTCTTTTTCGACGCATAACCACATAGGGCACAACGTCAGGATCTGCAATGAGATTTAATATGACTACGTCAGCCTTAAGAAGTAGGTGATTTTTTAGGCGGTGTTCATTTGTGAGGCTTACGGTGTAAAAGTAGGAAGATCCATTACCCAAAGCAAAAAGCGGAATATATGTTCGGTAATAATGATCACCACAAAGTTCTCTTGTGGGTGGGTCAACCTGAACAAGTAAAAAGGGTTTTTTCTTGCCTTCCTCCATTTTTAAACCCCGTCGTTTCTTGTTAATGAGGTTTTTTTATTGTAAACTTCTTATTGAATTAGGTTAAAGTTCTTTATCATAAAACCGGATGGAGGGTTTATCACAAATCATGGAATATCGATTCGATTTTCTAGTCATAGGAAGTGGAATTGCCGGACTTTCTTTCGCTCTCAAAGCGGCATCTCTGGGTGAAGTAGCCATAGTAACTAAAAAAGATAAGCTCGAAACCTCCACTAATTATGCTCAGGGTGGTATCGCATCTGCTCTTGGTCCCGATGATTCTTTTGAGCTTCACATTCAAGATACTCTAGCTGCAGGTGATGGATTATGCAACCAAGAAGTGGTAGAGATGGTCGTCAGGTCGGCTCCAGAGAGAATCCGTGAGCTGGTTGAGTGGGGTGTTGAATTTAATCGTTGTGGTGATGGACCCTTTGAATTCGATCTAGGGAGGGAAGGTGGCCACAGCAGAAATCGTATAGTGCACGCACAAGACATGACGGGTCAGGCTATAGAGAAAGCTCTTGTGCGTGCGGCAGAACTTCATCCCAGAATTCATATATTTGAAAATCACTTCGCTCTAGATCTTGTGGTTGAATATGAGGGCATTCGTATTGGAGACAGAGCGATAAAAAGAGGAAATCGCTGCTGGGGCGCCTATGTGTTAAATGTGCCATCTGGTCAAGTGGATCTGTTTTTGGCTCATACTACGCTTCTCTGCACCGGCGGAGCCGGTAAGGTATATCTTTATACAAGCAATCCTGACGTAGCAACCGGTGATGGGCTTGCTATGGCATATAGAGCCGGCGCTGTCCTTGCTAACCTTGAATTTGTCCAATTTCACCCAACATGCCTTTACCACCCTCAGGCAAAGAATTTTCTTATTTCTGAAGCTCTTCGCGGGGAAGGAGGAAGGCTTATTGATAAACATGGCCGTCCCTTCATGCATAAATATCATCCATTAGGGGATCTAGCTTTTAGAGATGTAGTTGCTCGAGCTATAGACACGGAAATGAAAAAATCTGGCGATGATTGTGTTTTCTTGGACATAACCCACCGAGGCAAGGATTTTATTGTAAAGCGTTTTCCTAACATTTACGAAAAGTGCCTGTCTCTTGGGATAGACATTTCCAAAACTCCTATCCCGGTTGTTCCTGCAGCACATTATATATGTGGTGGAATTAAGACCGACATATGGGGTAGAAGCTCGATTGAAAAGCTTTATGCTATTGGAGAATGTGCCTGCACGGGGCTTCACGGAGCAAACAGGTTGGCAAGCAATTCTTTACTTGAAGCTGTGGTTTTTGCTCACCTTGCTTATCTGGATGTTAAAGAACATATCGACAAATGGCGGCAAGAGCCATTTCCTTCTCTATCTTCCCAGGATTGCCCTTATAATGCTCTTGAAAATAATAAACAAGGCGAAATGGTTTTTATTGCTCATAACTGGGATATTATTCGAAAAATTATGTGGAACTACGTGGGAATAGTTAGACGGGATTCCAGGCTTAAACTTGCTCAGAATCATATTGCCCAGATACGGCAAGAAATTAGAGAACATCTACCACACATTCCACTGAACACAGATGCAATGGAACTCCGAAATCTTGCTCTGGTTGCCGAATTGATTGTTTCCTGCGCAGTAACCAGGAAGGAAAGTAGAGGGCTTCATTACAATGTTGATCATCCTAACAAAGATGATTTGCGATGGAAAAAAGATACTCTTATCTGGCGTGAGTTTGAATGAGAATTAATAGTGGTTCAAAATTTGTGGTTTTTACTGTTTTTTTGGTTATTTTTGTTATAATAGGGACAGCTTTAATACTTCGAATTTTTAGCACCGTTAAAACTTTTTCAGTTTGGCAGGTAAAAAAGGTTCAAGTGGAAGGACTTAAAAGGGTTTCTGAAGAAGAAATCTTAAAAATTCTTAACCTGCCTTCTCAGGTGTCCGTGTGGGATCTCAATCTTTCTAGCCTTGAAAATAAGCTTTCCAGTCACCCTTGGATTGAAAAAGCAGTTGTCAAATGGCGTTTTCCGGGTGTAATCTGGGTAACGATAGTAGAGCGATATCCTGTTGCCGTTCTTTGTTGTGATGCCTGTTTTTACGTGGATGCAAAGGGGCAGCTCTTCAGCCGGCTTGATAGGAAAAATCTCTCTAATAGCGATGTTCCATGGTTCAACTTTTGCCCAACAGGTTTGGATGCGTCCTTTAGAGTTCCAGAAAATGTTCTGAGTGGTTTTTCAGCTTTGATGCGAGCCTTGAGAAATACTTTCGGACCTTTGAAGGAAAATATGGAAGTTTCGTATTCTACTCAGGATGGATTTATCGTTAAAATCCAAGGGATAAAAGTTTTTGTTGGCACTGAAAATGTTGACGAAGCTATTGCAAGATTGCAGTATATCATGCAAGGATTGAAAATGTTGGGGAAAAGTGAACTTATTCAGGAAATTGATGTTCGATATCCCAGATGGGCATTTGTAAAATGATTCTGAAGGGAAGGAGAGATGCCAAAGAATCGTGACATTGTGGTTGGTCTGGATTTGGGCACAACGAAGGTCTGTGCTGTTGTTGGTGAGAAAACTTCAGAGGGTATTAACATAATAGGCCTTGGAACGTCTCCTTCCCATGGTATTAGAGGCGGAGTAGTTGTCAATATAGATAAGACCGTAAAAGCCATTCGTAGAGCGCTGGAAGAAGCTCAATTCATGGCCGGGTGCGATATTGATGGAGTTCATGTGGGAATAGCTGGCACTCATGTTCAGGGGTTGAATAGCCATGGTGTTATCGCCATAAAGAATCGAGGAGAAGTTACAGAAGCGGACCTTTACCGTGTTATGGATGCAGCTCAGGCTGTCGCAATGCCGGCGGATAAGGTAATTCTTCATGTTATTCCTCAGGAATTTATTGTTGATGATCAAAAAGGTATCATGGATCCGCTAGGGATGAGCGGAGTAAGGCTTGAGGCGAGAGTCCACCTTATTATCGCTTCTGGGTCCGCAATTAAAAATATCGAAAAATGTTGCACTCAAGCAGGTGTTTATGTTGAAAGTTATTCTTTGGAGATACTAGCTTCCAGCCGATCTGTGCTTTACCCTGACGAACTTAAACTGGGTGTGGTGGTTATTGATATTGGAGGTGGAACCACAGATATTGCTGTATTTCATAATGGTTCGGTGCGATATACCGGCGTATTACCTGTGGGAGGAAACCACATTACAGCGGATATCTCCGTTGGACTTAAAACCTCTCTCGATGAGGCTGAACGAATTAAAAAACAATATGGTTGTGCTTTGGCAGAAGCTATGCCAAGTGACAACTCTATACATGTTAGGTCACTTGATGGACGAAGGACTTTCTCTGTAGAGCCTCTTATTCTTGGCGAAATTATTGAAAATCGAGTGGATGAAATACTTCAACTTGCCTGGAGAAAAGTTGCCCAGTCGGGTTATATGGATCACATCCATGCAGGAGTTGTATTGACAGGCGGAGTGGCCATGCTTCCCTATATTAAAGAACTTGCGGAACATATATTCGAAATGCCTGTAAGGATCGGTGTTCCTATTGGATTTGGTGGTCTCAAAGACGTGATTGAAAATCCAATGTATGCTACAGCTTCAGGATTGTTACTTCCTGACATGGACGAAATGACAGAAAGACTCCTGACCGCTAATAGATCTTTGTTTCCTCTAGGTTGGGCTAGCAGATTTTTTGGTTTCATTAAAAAGTGGTTTAAAGAGTTATGAAAACTCTACTGAATAATAACAAAAAATGAGAGGGAAACCCATGACGACAAAAGACAAAGTCACGCCTTTGCAGCAGTATCCAAGAGACTTGTCAAGTTATGGTGATCAGGAGGATGAATATTTTGCTGAATCGCCTGCGAAGATAAAGGTACTTGGCATAGGTGGAGCAGGTAATAATGCTATAAATAACATGATAAGATCTGGTTTGCTTGGAGTAGAATTCATAGCAGCCAATACAGATGTTCAGGTTTTAAGACGATGCCAGGCTCCAGTTAAGATTCAACTTGGTTCTCAACTTACAAGAGGATTGGGAGCGGGAGGAAATCCGGAAGTTGGTGCAAAAGCTGCGGAGGAAGACATCGATAGGATTAAAGAAGCTGTGGAAGGAAGCGATATGGTTTTTATTACCGCTGGCCTTGGTGGTGGGACCGGCACTGGGGGAGCTCCCGTTGTTGCAAGAGTATGTAAAGAGTTAGGCATTCTAACCGTTGCTGTTGTGACAAAGCCGTTTTCTTTTGAAGGTAGAGTTAGATTGCGGAACGCAGAAGAAGGGCTTTCTAAACTACAGGACGTTGTGGATACCCTCATAACCATTCCCAACGATCGCCTTGTGACTCTAGCAGATAAACGAGCCGGATACCTCGAAATGTTCAAAAAAGCCGATGATGTCCTTTATTACGCTGTTAAAGGTATTTCCGATCTGATCGTAATACCTGGTTATATCAACGTTGATTTTGCTGACGTGAAGACTGTCATGAGCGAGAGAGGCCTTGCGCTCATGGGAACAGGAGTGGGAAGAGGTGAAAATCGAGCGTCAGAAGCTGCTCAGCAGGCTATTTCCAGCCCACTCCTAGAAGATATTTCCATTAAAGGCGCTAAGGCTGTGTTGGTGAATATCACGGCAGGACCTGATCTGGCCATGTATGAATTCGAAGAAGCTTCAACCATTATCCACAGCGAAGTTGATAGTGAAGCTAATATTATCATCGGTACAGCTTTCGATCCTGAACTTAATGATGAACTTAGAATAACTGTAATCGCAACCGGTATAGGGAAAAATAACCAGCAAAAGATAGTTTCACCCCCTTACTCTTCTCAACAACGCCGCCCAGATGTAAGAACATCTGCTCGCTATCCATCTTATCCTCTTCCACCAACTCCATCTTCGGCTGGTAAAAGAGAAGAACCAAAACGTGTCTTTATAGATGATGAGGTTTGCGAATCTTCTGAACTACTTGCTCACGAAAACGTCTTTGAAAAAACTAAAAGTCAATATAATGTTGAGCCAGAAAGAAAGCAATCTTTTATAGGTCGTCTTAAACAAAGGTTTACTTCCGATGATGACGAGGAGGATTTATCTATTCCTACGTTCATTCGTAGGAAGTCTAAAACGTAACAACAGGTGGAGGTAAGAAGACGGATCTGGTTGGAGGGATGGCCGTCTAAAAACTGTTTGTATGTCATGGAAAAGGCGTAAGCTCCTTAGGGAAAAGCTTAAAAATGAAACCGGCTATATTGTCAAAGATTGGGGAGGTAAGGTTAGTGTGGCCATTGTCTTCCCCAATACCTATTTCACCGGCATGTCCAACATTGGATTTCAAAACGTTTATCGCCTTTTTAACGCTCTTCCGGATGTAGTGTGCGAACGTTTTTTTTATCCAGATTCAGACACATTTCCTCTCCTTTCGCTTGAGTCTCAAAGGCCTTTGTCGGAATTTGAACTTGTTGTGTTTTCGGTTCCCTTCGAAATGGATTACCCCCATGTGCTTGAAATTCTTATAAAGGCTGGTATCCCTCTCAGATCGAAAGATCGTACAAAAAACCATCCCCTTGTAGCCGCAGGCGGTGTAACTGCCTTTTTGAACCCTCAGCCGCTTTCTCCCTTCATGGATTTTTTCTTCCTCGGAGACGCCGAAGTTTTTGTGCATACCTTCTGGAATTTCTGGCGTAGCTGTCCTTTCACAGGTTCTGAGGAGAAAGAGGATTGGCTCAACCGATTGACTCAGTCGGTTGATGGTATTTATGTGCCGTCGTTTTATTGTGAAAGCTACAACCATGATGGAACTCTTAAATCCCTGTCTCCCGTTAAACCTGATCTGCCTTATCGTATTCGTGTTCAGAAAAGTTCTCTGGCAGAAGTGGAACCTGCTAGAACCCAGATTTTTACTTCGAATACAGAGTTCAGTAACGCATTCCTTGTAGAAATTGGCAGAGGCTGTGGGCGAGGTTGCAGGTTCTGTGCCGCAGGTTATGTTTACCGTCCTCCTCGTTTCCATAAAGTAGAAGCCATACTAAAAGGTGTGACTAATGAAGACCTCCCTAAACGGTGGGGGCTGGTGAGCGCCGCCGTGGGAGATTACCCCTATCTAGAGGAATTAGCCCGCTTCCTTATTGAAAAGGGTGTGGAAGTTTCCTTTTCGTCACTTCGTGCCGACGGAATTCATCCAGTGATGAAAGAAATTTTTAAGGCTGGCCAACATCACGCCGTGGCTATAGCCCCAGAGGCAGGATCAGAAAGGCTCCGCCGTGTGATAAACAAAAAGCTCACCGATGATCAGATTTGTGAAGCCTGTGTTTTTTTGACAGAAGCTGGCATTCGTCATCTTAAGCTCTATTTTATGATAGGACTTCCGACTGAGACGGATGAAGACATTACAGCTATTGTGTCTCTTGTAAAACGTATTCGTCATGAGGTCATTCGAACTGCTAAAGGAGTAAGAAATCTAGGGACCATCGTTGTCGACATCAATTCTTTTGTTCCCAAACCTTTTACTCCCTTTCAATGGGCGGCTTTTGATGGCGTGTCTTCACTTAAAGAAAAGGCGAAAAAGATTCAAAGATTACTCAGTGGTTTTTCTAACCTTCGAGTCCATACCGATGTGCCGAAATGGGCTTATCTACAAGCCTTGTTTGCTCGGGGAGATCAAAGGGTAGGGGATCTTCTGGAGAAAGTGGTGAAGAACGGTGTAAGCTGGACGGTAGCTTTTCGGGAAGTTCCCTGGAATCCTGATTTTTTTGTTATGAGAGAACGAAGAAAAGACGAAAAATTTCCATGGGAAATTGTTGATCACGGGATTGACAGAGAATTTCTATGGAAGGAATATGAGAAGGCTCTTAACGGAAAAGAATCTGGGGGATGTCCTGGCATAGGTTTTTATTTCAATTCCAACCATAAGTGTACCATCTGTGGGGTATGTAAAAAGTATGGAACAGACTTAATAGACTTTTCAACCAAAGGAGACGAAAAGAGATAGATCATGAGAAATGTGCCCGATTATTATAGCATCTTAGGAGTTTCTCCCAGTTCAACATCCGAAGAGATAAAAAAGGCATATAGAAAACTTGCTTTGCAGTATCATCCCGATCGAAATCCAGGTAACCCTCAGGCTGAAGAACAGTTTAAGCTTGTTAGTGAAGCCTACGCTGTGTTAATGGATCCTGCAAAAAGGGCTCAATACGACCGTATGCGAACCATGTCTGCAGGATATGGTGGAAGCTATGGTTATAATTACGACTTTTCCTATTCGCAGGAAGAAATTTTCCGCACCTTCTTTTCCAACCGTGATGCCTGGGATGTGTTTCAGGAGCTTCAGCGTGAACTATCCAAAATGGGGATTCGCTTCGATGAGGACTTCCTTAACAACATTTTCTTTGGTGGAAGGAGGATTATTTTTAAAAGCGTTTTCTTTGGACCAGGCACATACAGGGATGCCTCATATAAATCCGATTGGGAAGATTACAAAAAAGACAAGCCATATTCCGAAGGCGACTCCTTTCTTAAGGATACTCTGAAGACCTTTGCTGTTATAGTTAAAAAGATTTTCGGATTTATCTCTGATATCATTAAGAAACGGCGTAGCTCCGTAAAGACCGATTCTGCATCCCTCCACGCAGATGAAACCATACCTGATGCTGTGCTTGAACTTCCTCTTACGACAGAACAGATGGAAAAAGGTGGCGAGATAGAGATTGTAATTCCCTATGATTCTGGGGAAAAAACAGTAAGCGTCAAGATTCCTCCCGGAGTGAAGCCAGGCGTTCGTATTCGTCTTAAAGGTCTAGGACCTGCAGTAAAAAATGATGGTTCACGAGGGGACGTTTACTTGAAAGTCCGCCTTCGTGAACCTGAATGAAAAAATAGTTAATTTAAGTCTCGTCCTGTAAGTCTTTTTAGTGCTTCTAGATAGCGAAGCCTCGTGTTTTCTATCACTTCAGGAGGGAGATGTGGCGGTGGATCGCTGGGTTTCCAGCCGCTTTCCATCAGAAAATCTCTAACATATTGTTTGTCAAAACTTTCGGGGTTCTTCCCAACTTCATAGCGATCCTTTGGCCAGAAACGACTTGAATCTGGAGTTAGAACCTCATCCACAAGAGCGATTTCTCCGTCTATCATCCCGAATTCGAATTTCGTGTCGGCTAGAATAATGCCCCTTTCTTCGGCGTACTGTGCAGCTTTTTTATAAAGTGCTATGCTCAAATTTTTTAAGGCAATTGCCACATCTTTTCCGACAATGGATTCCATTTGTTCTAGGGAAATATTTTCGTCATGCTGACCAATTTCGGCCTTAGTAGATGGTGTGAAAATGGGTTCGGGAAGTTTTTGAGCCTGCTTAAGTCCTGGTGGCAAATCAAGGCCGCATACTTTGCCCGTTTTCTGGTAATCTTTCCATCCTGATCCTACAAGATAGCCTCGAACAATGCATTCAACAGGAAAAACTTTTGCCTTTCTAACAAGCATAGACCTTCCTTCAAGCACATCAATGTAAAGACGGCATTCAGGGGGAAATTCCTTTACGTCCGCAGATACAAGGTGATTTTTACAAATGTCTCGAAGAAATTCGAGCCAGAACAAAGAAAGGGCCGTTAATATCTTTCCTTTATCGGGTATGGGATCTGGCATAATCACATCGAAGGCTGAGATTCTGTCGGTAGCTACAATGAGAAGTTTATCCCCTAGATCGTAAATATCCCTTACCTTACCTCGCCCCAGTAATCTGAGACCCTCAAAATGTGTTTCGTATACAGGTTGGCTCATCATTTGTCTTCAGTTCCTCCCTTTTTGTAAAATTGGATGAGAAATTCTGCATCCTTTGGGGACAAATCGAATTTCAAGATTGCTTCGTTTATGAATCGTTGTAAATTTCGCATACCCTTTTCTTCAATCATTGAAGAAACCCATTTTATGGCTTTTTTTATCGCTTCACCTTCTGGCATAATTGTTGCCATCTGACCTTCTCCTTTCATATTGCTTTGTTGTCAATGTCACCATCGAGAGGATTGCTCTTTTTTGCGACGAATAAGACTTTCAATAGTAACATACTGCCTCGGAATCTCGTGGATAAAACGACTTGGCTCAGCGTATTTTTCTTGTCTTTGTAACACCCAGCTCAAGTGAAGATATTCCGCCGCCCTCGTCATGGCGACATACAAAAGACGTCTTTCTTCTTCGATACCCTCCTGATTTTCTTCCCAGTCTCCCACCCTGGTCATGAGGGATCTCCAGTGAGGCAGAAGCCCTTCTTCGACACCGATTACAAACACAACCCTGAACTCCAGTCCCTTTGCTCCATGAAAGGTCATGAGCTGAACTGCAGAGGTTTTTCCATCCCCGCCGGCGTCGTCCTGTTCTTCTCTGACCAGGGTTGCCTTTTCAAGCAATTCGCTCATTGTCTGGCTTTCTGACGCCATATATATGAACTGGTCAATATTCCCTTGACGATGGAAAAAGTCTTCTTCGTCTTTTGAGTAGTCTCGAAGGTACTCAAGATAGGAAGTGCGATAAAGAAAACATTCGATAGCTTCCCTAGGAGTCAGTTTGGCAATGTCTTCAAGAAGAGCTTTCAGATTAACCAGGGCCTTGGTGACTTTTTTGGAGAGAACATTTGCCTGTAACACTGCCCAGGTTGCTTCCTGAAGAGACATGCCAGGTTTTTTGAGAGCCTCGATCTTCTTTATTGTAGCCGGTCCAATTCCTTTTGGCGGAACACTAATTACCCGCTCGAAAGCCATATCATCTTTGGGATTCAAGGCACTGATCAGGTAAGCGTTAATATCTTGAATTTCTTTGCTTTCAAAAAAGCCCCTTGCTCCTACAATGCGGTATGGAATTTTGATCTCCCGAAAGGCTTCTTCGAAGCTCAACGAGCAAAAGCGAGTTCTGTAAAGCACGGCTATTTCATGCAGAGGAATTCCCTGTCTGCGATGATATTCTAGGCATTTAGATGCCACCCACGTGGCTTCTTCCCGTTCGTTGACAAATTCTGCAAGTACAATGGGAGGTCCAGGTCGTCTGCTGAAGCAACGTTTTTCCAGGCGGATTTTATTGTGAGATATAAGCTCATCAGCGGCTGCTACTATAGGTGTAGTGGATCGAAAATTTTCTTCCAGTCTAAACACTACGCTTTTCTTGAAACGTTCAGGAAAAGATACAAAATAAGCCAGATCTGATCCCCTAAAGCCGTAAATGCTCTGGTAGTCGTCTCCTACGACCATTAAATTTCCATCTCGCATGAGAAGTTCTGTAATTTCGTTCTGAAGACGATTTGAATCCTGAAATTCATCGACCAAAATGTAATCGAAAGTGTTTTGATACCTCTCTCTTATCGATTGATCTTGTTTGAAAAGATTTCTTACAAGAAGCAGAATATCGTCAAAGTCAACGGCATTAAGGTTTCTAAGAGCCTCGTTGTATTTTAAGTAGGCGTCCATCAGCTTAGGCATATTAAGATATTGTTCTAAAAATCGTTCTGGATAACCGCTATTCTTGGCAAGGGAAATAATGCTCTGGGTCTGTCTCAGATATTTTTCTGTATTAACGTTCAAACTGATGAGAATTCTTTTTAGAAGAGTTTTTTGCTGTGATTCGCTGTAAACAGATATTGGCGTTTGATAACCAACTTTATGTGCTTCGTGGTTAAGAATTTTAAAACATGCGCTGTGGAATGTTCGGATCCATGGAAAGTTTTGCCGAGGAAGTCCAGTCATAGTTTCGAGTCTGGACTTCATTTCTTCCGCAGCTTTGTTGGTAAAAGTGATAGCCAGGATACGGGAAGGATTATAGCCAAGCTCGCCTATAAGATAGGCTATCTTTGCTGTAAGGGTTCTAGTCTTTCCACTCCCTGCTCCAGCAGAGACCAATATTGGTCCCTTCGAGCAGCAAACCACTTCTTTTTGAGCTGGAGAAAGCTTTTCCTTTATCCGATGCCACATATTTTATTCCCGTGCAAGAGGTTCCCGGATGAATACCACAGAAAATTTAACTTAATTGGATGAAATATGCCACAACTTCTTGATCATTCCATTTGATGCAAACAAAAAACCCAGAGCAAAGACGCTCTGGGTTTTTTCGGTTAGTGTGTGCTACTTAGAATCGGGTTATTTGTTTCCGTTCAACCGCTTTACACGAACGGCTTGAGGTCCCTTGGAGCTCTGCTCAATTTCAAAGCTCACTCGATCTCCATCATGGAGCGTTCTGAAACCCTTGCCTTCGATCGCAGTGTAATGCACAAACACATCACCCTGGGTCTCGGTTTCAATGAACCCATAACCTTTTTTCTCGTTGAACCACTTAACTCTTCCTTCAGCCATGGTACTTCTACCTCCTTGAAATGCTGAACCAATCTTACTTTGTTGGAAGGATAGCCTTCCGGGAACTACTAACGCTCAACCGGACCCAGGCTTTCTTTATCCCTTCTGGATTTCTTCCTTCCAACTTACCACACACAAAAAAAGCGATCCTGCACAACGCAGGCTCGCTTATTCCCTTTGTTATTTTGCTTTTTCGACCATCTAATAAAAACATCAAATTCCTTTACTCTTAAAAATCTAAATTCGCCCTTACTTATACACTTTATTTGACAAAGTGCAAGCTTTTTTTACCACATGGTTACAATTTTTTCAGCTAGGTCCATAGAAGCTGTAAAAGCTGGGGAAATCGGATTCAGAACGTGAAGGGAATGACCGTCCTGAATAACAAGGAAATCCATAACAAGTTTTTTCTGCTGAAGATCAACAAGTTGAGGTCGTATGCCCACCTTAGATGATGGCACAAGAGCATCATGCGTAAGTCCTTTAACAAGTCGTTCAGCGTCTCTGTAGAAAAAAGGACGAAAATATTTCATCGGTTCCCGTAAAGCCATTTTTCGGAAAGAAGGATCTTCCATAAAAAGCATAGCGTTTCTAGCTAAAATAAGTGGAGCTTCTCCGTCAATGCCTCGAAGCTTTCCATAATGTTCTCTTCCAAAAGCCGGTATGGCCGTTGGTCCCACAAACACCTCATCATAGACATTTTTCGAAAAATGAACGCCCAGAAAGGGATATCGAAGGTCTGGTGCAGGATAAATGTGACCTTTAATGGCTCTAGCAATGGGATGATCGTCTTTAATTTTCCAGTAAATACCTTTGAAAGGTACCAGCCTATAATTTTTAGCCAGATCAAAGATGTGAGCCACCTTGTCAGAAAAAGCTCCAGCAGCGTTTATGAATCTTTCAAATCGAATTTCTCCCTGAGTTGTTACCGCTGTTGATGATCCTCTGAGTTTTTGGAAAGCACATCCCAGAAGAACCTTAACTTTTTTCGAAGCTTTAAGATCTTCGCATAACGATTTGAGAACTTTCTTCGGATCTATTGAAGCCGTTTCTCGAACGTAAATTGCCTTTTCAGTCGTTTTCGCCGCTGGCTCTATTTCGCTTAGCTCACGCTCCCTTACCCACTCAACGCTTGCCCCATTTGCCACCGCTCTCTTGAATAGCTCCTCCAGGCATTCCAGATGCCGTTCGTTGGCCGCTACAATCACTTTGCCGGTTTCTTTAAGCGGGATACCTTTAGAACGGCAGTATTCCTTCATGAGTTGGTTGCCTCTAAGGCAGGAGCGGGCTTTCAGGCTTTCCGGTGTATAGTAAACCCCTGCATGAAGTACTCCACTGTTGCGTCCTGAAGCGTGAGCGCCCAGAGTTTTTTCTTTTTCTATGACAACAATCTCTTCATAGCCGCGATTTAGCAATTCCCTGGCTATGGTCAGGCCTACAATGCCTCCACCAACAATGAGCACTTCTGCTTTCATTTTGTTACCCTTTTGGATGATACTGAATTTTCTCCAAGCAAAGAGAAGGCGAGCCATCTTAAACCGAATGCGAGAAGAGAGCGATCATCGCCTTCTAAAACCTGATCAACTTCAAAAGTTGCTCGGAACTTTAGTGAAGAAACCATTTTTCGAAACATATCAAGCTCGTATGTTGCGACGTAAAAAAGTTCCTGCTGATGCCCTGTAAGTCCCTTTTTAAGCCTGGGGTTCATTAAAATTCTTGTCCACTCATCGTTAAATCTATGGTATTCCTCGAGCCCCTGATCTTTCAGCCAGTCCCTAACGTTCCACTCTACATTTTCTTTAAATCCTCGGCAATGAGCCTCTTTCACCAAAAAGAATGATTCCAGAAGAACTCCATGAACTCCATGATAACGTGTTGCTCGAGCAACAGGATAAATTCTACATGCAGAAGGACGATGACTATAAACAAAGCATCCTTCGGAGGATAAGAAGGGACAGGTTTGATCGCCCTGCTTTGACATTTTTAGAAAAAGTATTGGTGCGTAGGATGGAGACCGAAACTCCATCGTTGTAAATCGGTCTATGAATTCTTTCGAGGAAAGTCCGAGTTTTTCCCTTAGCTTTACAACATCGTAAGGTGTAAGCATGAGTCGAAGCTTCCGGCAACATTCTCCGAAGCAGGAAATTCCTGGATGGCATGCGAAAGAAAACTTTTCGTTTTCTTCTATCGGCACCAAATGTTCTGGAAGAACAGTGTCTATTGCCTGCGTCAATTCTTTCCTCTCTTTAAGCTATCGCATAACGCTAAACAACTCTTCAAGCTGGGCTCTAATGTAAGAAAATGCCAGCTTAAGGAGTTCTTCTTCATCTTCCATAGCCAGTCGATAAGCTTCTTCGTCTATTTCGTGAAATTTCCTGAAAGACGAGTGCTGAATCATTTCTTTGAAGACGTCGAGATCGTAGGCAAGAAAAAGAAGTTTTCCAAGACCAGCATCCATTTTGGATCCAGGTGAAAATTGGGGTGGCATAACGGATTGGTAAAGATCTTCCATTTCTTTGTAAAGATCTACTCCTTGGGATGTAAGCCATTCTGATACAGTCCATTCTGTATTTTCCTTAAGCCCCAGACATTTTTCCGAGGCCTGGATCAATCGATAACAGCCGGGATGTTTTGGATCGAGATCCAGAGGATACATTCGGCATGCCCAGGGACGATCATCGTAAACCTTACATCCCGCCGGAGTAACAAATGGACATGCGAGAGTTTGTGGATCCATAATAAGCTGAACAACCGGGATATGGGTTATTTTCGCAAGAAATGAACGAGTGTAACGGTTTATGAAATCCGATGAACCTATGCCCAAAGCTTTTCTTAACCTAAGAACATCGTATGGGGTTAGATAAATATTCACGTCTCGACAGCATTGCGTAAAACACGGAAGGTTTTCATGACAGGCAAAATGGATGTGACTTTCTCCTGTCAATACTTCAGCGTTATTGACGACTGTCTCCTTCATAGATTTCCTCTCAAAAGATATAACTTGAAATGACGAAATTCCGGATTACCTCTTATGAGCTTTTCTGCAATGGAAGCTACATCTGGTGTTTTGCATACAAAGCAAGAAATATCACGAACTATACCGCATTTAATGCATGCAAAATTTTCTTCCAACACTTCTCCACAGGAGCACCTTGGTTCCATAACCAGCTCTTCATTTTCCCAAAATACAAGGAAAAACGGTTCGTCACGACTTTTTAGTTCTTCAAAATCCACATAAACTGCCAATGTTTTATCCTCCCTGCTTGTGTTTTTACCGCCGTTTCTTTCGCGGAAACGGCGGTAAAAAACGACTGTTTTATAGGGCTTCAGCAAGAACTTCAGAAAGCTCGGTAATTTCCAGACTCTCTTGCTTATTCAAACTGGAGCAGGCATCAGTTAGCATGTTCATACAATAGGGACAGGCCGTTGTGAGCATTTCGGCGTTCTTTTCGGACGCGTCAATGATTCTGAGTTCGCCGAAGCGTTCTCCCATAGGAACTTCCGCCCAGATTCGGCCTCCTCCACCGGCACAGCAGAGGCTGAGTTCTCTGGCTCGGTCAAGTTCGATCAGTTCAACACTCGGAACAGAAGCCAGCAGTTTCCTAGGATCATCGTAGATATTGCTATGGCGTCCCAGATAGCACGGGTCGTGGTAAGCGATTTTTTTCTTTGGAATTTCCTTGGAAAATTTCAGTTTGCCTTCATCAAGAAGCTTTGCAAGAAGCTGAGTATAGTGAATTACTTCCCACTCGCCACCAAGAGTCGGATATTCCTGCGTAAAGGTCCAGTAGCAGTGCGGTGATGTGGTTATGATTTTCTTTACGCCCTTTTGGTTGAAAAGCTCGATGTTTGACTGAGCAAGCTTCTGGAATAGTTCTTCGTCACCGAGCTTTCTCATGCTTTCACCACAGCAGGATTCCTCTTCTCCGATGACCCCAAAGCTTACTCCAGCAGCTTTTAGGAGCTTTACGATACTTTTTGCTATTTTGGTGCTTCTCGGATCGTAGCATGAATGGCAGCACACGAAGAGGAAATATTCCGTATCGGGACCGAATTTCGGCACATCGAGCCCTTCCTGCCATGCCGTGCGTTTTTCTCTAGGCCCTGCCCAGGGATTGCCATTAGCATGAGCACTGCCAAGGATTGGTCTGAGATTGGCAGGAACAACTCCTCCACCAACAATGCTTGTTCGCATAGCCCTTACGTTATCGATGATTTTTACTCCTCGAGGGCAGTTTTTCACACACATACCGCAGGTTGAGCAGGCGAAAAGCACAGTTTCATCCTCAAAACCTTCCATACCCATCTGTCCCAGGCGGAGCATGTGGCGAATGTTGAATTTCTCACTGGTTTCGCCCGGAACAAGCCGCCAGGGGCAAAGCGCTGTGCAAAGACCACACTGCATACACCAGGTGATCGTTTCAGCGCCCATCTCGATTATGTAATCTCTAATCTCTCGAGAAACATATTTCGGTTCCATCGTTCTCATCTCCTTCCTGCTTGCTAGAAGCCTTTGTATGGATTGGGTCCAAGTTCGGCAAGCCGTTCTGCAAAGCTGTCGAGAATTTGAGGAAGTCGATGGTAGTCTGTGATGGAAACTTCCTCAACCCTTACTCGGTCAGATTCCAAAGCAAGTCGATCCAGGGTTTCCTTGATTTTGGACATGCGGATATTAGCAAGCTCACTTCCCTTGATGAAATGGCACTGATAATCATCGCCATGACGGCATCCAAGCAGGATAATACCGTCAATGCCTTTGGAGAGAGCGTCTGCGATCCAGACAATGTTCATCGAACCAAGACATCTGAGGGGGATAATTCGCACCCAGGCGTTATACTGGAGCCGCCGAAGTCCTGCCATGTCCAGAGCAGGGTAAGCGTCGTTTTCGCAGGCAAGCACAAGAATACGGGGCTTTTCTTCATATTCGTCCGGAACGTTGATTGCCTTAATCATATTGCCAATCATGCCAACAGAGTAATTCTTAAAGGAGATAATACGTTCAGGACAGGCACCCATGCAGACACCACAACGACGGCATCGAGTTGGATTGGGAAGAGGGTTTGCCTTTTCATCTTCGTTGATTGCTCCAAAGGGACATTCTTCCGTGCATCGCTTACACTGAGTACATCTTTGCATGAAGAACTGTGGATAGCTCATGTCTCCAGCTCTTGGATGGACAGCCATTCCCTTGGAAGTAAGCTCCACGCATTGAATGGCTTTTAGTGCCGCGCCGGTAGCGTCATCCACAGTTCGAGCATAATCCATGGGGGCTCTTACCGATCCTGCAGGATAAATTCCGGTTCTTCGGGATTCATAAGGGAAGCAGATAAAATGAGAATCAGGAAAACCATATTTCAGCGCTGGCACTTCAGGTCCCTGACGATATTGCAGATTCAGAATGTTGGATACAAGGATAGCATCGGCTGGTATTTCGACTTCACCTTCCTGCCCGGCTTGAGGTGCTCGGTATGGTTCTCCAAAAGCTGTCGTTGGCACCATGCCAGTTGCCAATACTACAAGGTCAACGCTTTCTGAAACAATTGGTGCTCTGGTAAGAACATCCTCTGCCGAGACTACCAAATTGCCTGAACCATCATCATCAACAGAAGTTACATTGCCTCGAACGAAGAAAACACCATCCTTTTGGAGTTTTTTGTAGAAAAGTTCGTAATTGCCGTAGGCTCGCATGTCTTTGTAGAAGATATAAACTGTGGTATCTGGATTTGCTTCTTTGAAATAAGCTGCCTGCTTGAGTGCTTCCACACAGCACGAAGAGGAGCAGTAAGGAAGATGGTTGGGATCTCGTGATCCTGCACAGAGAACAAAGGCAACACTTGTTACAGGTCCACCGTTCGATGGCCTCTTTACTTCGCCTGATTTGAACATTTCTTCAATCTGAACCATAGTTACCACATCGGGATATTTGCCGTAACCGAGATTATCGAGCTTGGTAGCGTCATAGGGGACAGCACCGGTAGCCAATACAATAGCGCCAACTCGTTCTGTTACCTCCGTCCCGTTTTGAGAAATTTTGACATCGAAAAGACATGGACCTCCCGCAATGGATGCCACGCGACTTGAAGTGTAAACCTTAATAAGTTTTTCCTGGGTTACTTCCTGAACAAGCTTATCTATGGGGTTTTCTTCAGGAGTTTCGTAAGGTGGATTTTCAGGGGGAAGTTTATAGATAGTCTTAAGATATCCGCCAAGAGATGGCTCCTTTTCCACCAGCACCACTTCATAACCAGCTTTTGCGGCTTCTTTTGCTGCCGTCATGCCGGCAAGTCCACCACCGACAACGAGAATTCTGGTGCTCATGTCTTCGGCTGTAAATGGATCTGGAGGCTCTACTTCCTTGGCTTTTGTGATGCCCATACGAACCTGGTCTTCTGCCATCATTTGAGTATCTTCATCTCCGGCAGGATGAGACCATACCACCTGCTCTCTCAGGTTAACACGCTCAACCACCTTATCTATGCCGAAATCAAAGACATCATACATGACTCGAGGAGAACATGCTGCTATGACAATAGTATTTACGCCTTCGTTCTCAATATCAGCTTTTATAGTATCAGCTCCTCCTGGCTGGCAAAGACATTCATGACTACGGCATATCTCCACCTGAAACTCACTCTTTGCCAGCTCTAAGAGGGCATTGACATCAATCGCTTCGCCTATACCGCAACCAGAACAAACGTAAACACCGATTTTCTTCTCCATTGGACTACCTCCTCACCGTAAACTGAAGAGCCTTTAAGGCGGCCGCCGTTGCATCCTGCACTGATGTGGCTACATCAGCAGGTTGCTTCACGCATCCAGCAGGGATTATACCGTTTGTGTCGGTGTCCAGCATAAAACCATTGGGATCTCGTGGCACATCCACTGGTAAAAGCTCATCAACCGTAGATGGCACCATACCAGTAGCCAGCACCACTAAATCAAACTCCTCTTTCATTATTGTGCCAGTCGCCTGATCTTCAGCTTGGACCATAGTTTTACCCGACGGTAACCTTCTTATTTCTCCGGCTTTGCCTTTAATGAGTGTGACTCGTGGGTCGGACTGAACTTTGACAAAGAAATCTTCATATCGACCTAGAGCTCGAATGTCGATGTAATAAATAAAAACCTTCGCTTCCTGATTTTGTTCCAGTACGTAGGTAGCCTGTTTCAGGGATGCAAGACAGCAAATGCCTGAGCAATAGGGAAGGTGATTTTCATCTCTAGAGCCAGCGCACTGTATGAAGGCAACTTTTTCTGCTGGTTTCCTATCAGATGGACGAACGATTTGACCATTGGTGGGACCTTCTGGGGATGCATACCGCTCCATCATGACGTTTGTAATAACATCCGGATTTTTCCCAAAACCGTAGTAGAGAATCTTTTCTGCGTCGTAGGGTTTCCATCCTGTAGCCCAGATTATAGCGCTTACGTTCAGATCGAATTCCTGGGGGGGCATCGAAAGATCGACGGCATTATAAGGACAGGCGGCTTTGATTTTTTCTGCCTCTTCGGTGCCGATGATTCTCGGATCTAACACGTAGCGAAGAGGAAAGCAGAAGTCATGAGGCAGGTAAACCGATTTTACCGTATCAATTCCGTAGTTGAAGGGATTGGGAAATGTAGTTGTTGCGGCCTCTTCGCACTTGCCACAAGCAGTGCAACGTTCATTTATGTACCGAGGGTTAATTTTAATGGATACATCAAAATTTCCTGGGGTTCCTGAAATCTTTGTCACTTCCGCCATGGTGAAGAAGCGAACTCTTGGATTGTTTTTTATGCGGCGAAAATTAATTTCGAGACCGCAATTTGGAGGGCAGAGTTTAGGAAAGTATTTATTCATTCTTGCAACTCGCCCACCAAGATAGGGTTCTTTTTCAACAAGATATACCTGACAACCGGCTTCAGCGGCTTCTATTGCGGCACTGATTCCGCTGATACCTCCTCCTACAACAAGAATACTCCGATTGGTCGATCCACTCATGCTACGTTCCTCCATTATTTCTTTTTACTTCAGCTTTATCAGGCGAATCTGTCATTCCGGTTTAAGTATGGGTAACTCTCTAACCCCTCCTCCAGAATGACAAATGCGGCATTTCAATAACACATAAAAAGCCGAATAGTAAATTCAATTTACCTCAAAAAAAACCCCGGAAGCTCTTTGAGCCTCCGGGGTAGATATTCAAACTAGGCGATCACTGCATTAATTAGACGGGGAGATTCACCACTGGAACTTTCTTGAGAGTCCATTCGCCTGTTGCAGGATTCCATACGGAGTTTACAAAGACTCTCCAGTTCTGCTCATCCATATCGGGATAGTCAGCTCTGAAGTAGTAACCAGGCCATCTGGTTTCTTCACGGAACAACACGTGACGGACATGGCTTTCGGCAACCCACATACGATGCACATTTTCCCATGCTCTCATAAGCTCATGGAGATCTCGAGCAGCGAGCTTTTCAGAGTCTTCTTTGAGGAAGGTAAGGAGTTCAAGGGCTCTTTCGAGCATGGGCTTGTTGGTTGTGAACTGAGCAGTCACGCCACCAGCATATTCGTCCATAATCTTCTGGAGACGGAACATGAACATCTTGGGCATGATGTAGTTGGGGTTGATTTCGGGATCGCTGGAGATCGGGCTGTATTGTTCGAAAATTTCAAGGGGCTTAAGAATGGTCTTCTTAAGTTCCTCGACCTTAGCCATATCAACTTCAGGAGCCTTGTTGTTGTCAAGGATATAAGCGATAGCGCTCTTAGCAGCGATACGACCTTCAGCGTGAGATCCGGAGGAGAACTTATGGCTCGATGCACCAGCAGCGTCACCAGCGCAGAACAGACCCTTAATGGTGCTCATACGGTTGTATAGACCTTTGTCTTTCCACATAGCCTTATATTCTTCAGGCATCAGATCTTCAGGTCCGCATACCCAAGCACCAGAAGCACCGGAGTGAGAACCGATGAAGTAAGGCTCGGCAGCAGCGATTTCAGATGGTCTTTCCTCGGGCTTGACGTTTGTTGCAGCCCAGAGGAAGGACTGAGTAATGGTCATGTCAAGGAAGTCTTCCCAAGCTTCGGCTTCGAGCTCTTTCATTTTCTTCTTGAAGGCTTTAGGATCGTCTTTGTAAGCAGCGGCAAGATTAGCGATAGCTTCTTCTGTTCTCATGTAGATGGGACCCTTACCGGCCATGATGTCTTCCATACCGAGCCAGTTACGGAGGTTGGCTGGGATAGGCTTGCCTGTTCCGTAAGGTGCCCACTTAGGAAGCTCATTGACTCGCTCAACCATGTATTCACCGCCAAAGGCGTTAGTTGCACGAGACTTGAAAAGGAGGAACCATGCACCAACAGGACCATAACCATCTTTGAAGCGGACGGGGATGAACCTTACTTCCTGGCAGGTCATTTCGGCGCCAGCCTTGATGGTGAAGTATGCGGAAGAACCGCAGTTCCAAGGTGGATACCATGCACGGCCAAGACCTTCACCCACAGATCGAGGACGGAACACATGGACTGCACCACCCATGCAGACGATGGTTGCTTTTGCTTTGAATACATAGAACTTGGGTTCACGAACGCTGAATCCAACCGCACCCACGCAGGTGTCACCGTTTACAAGAGGCTCAACTATGAATACACGCTCTAGAATTTCGCCCTTGTCGCCAAGAGTTGCCATAGCATTCTTTGCAGCTTCGGCGACTATCACCTTGTAGGATTCGCCGTTGATCATGATCTGCCAACGACCTTCATGGACATACTCACCCTTTTCATCTTTCCAAATGGGGAGTCCCCACTTTTCGAAAAGATGAACGGATGAGTCAACGTGACGAGCAATGTCGTAAACCAGGTCTTCACGGGAGATGCCCATGAGGTCCTGACGGACATAGCGGACATAGTCTTCGCAGGTGTTTTGGCCTTTGCCGTAGCCAATGTATTCATTGATAGCAGAAAGACCCATCGCTACGGCGCCGGAACGGTCAACTGCTGCCTTGTCAACGAGCGTTACCTTGAGGCCATATTTCTTTGCCCAGTAAGCCGCTTCAAAGGCAGCTCCACAGGCGGACATACCACCGCCCAGAATCAAAAGATCAGTATCGACTACTACAGTTTCAAAAGGCTGCATATCTCCACCTCCTTAAGGTGTTTCGCAGGTTCACACAATATTTCTTACTTCTTCAAAGTTGGTAGCTCTGGTGCCAACGTAGAACCCGGCTCAGTGCAAAGAAGCGGGCTCTTAATATCATCCGTTACAGTTGGCCATTCATCCGGCCAAGGTTTCGCTTGACCTTCAGGAGTTGTACGGATGGGGAACTTGAAGCGTTTTACTTCACCGTTGCGGAACTTGATAGTCCACATAATGTCCTGGGAACCACGAAGCGGAACGACGGACGCTCCAAGCGGTACGAAGTCCGCATAGCTTCGAACGTCAATAGCTTGCTGAGGACAAATCTTTACGCAGCTGTAGCATTCCCAGCAGAGCTCAGGCTCACGGTTGTAAGCCTTCATCCGCTCTTTGTCGAGCACCATCAGGTCATTGGGGCAGATGTACATACAGGCTGTCTTGTCCAGCCCCTTACAGCCATCGCATTTTTCCAGGATTACATAGCTCGGCATCTCTCCACCTCCTAAACGGTTAACCACTCTTGAACAACCTACCACTCACCAAATCCCCAACAACATTGTGCTGCAGGGGATTAATGCCTATTGTGCTTTTTCGCTCAAGATAAATATCCTATTCTCAAAATCGAGTCAAGAAAAAAATGATGTTTTTCACAAATTGTCACGAAAAATTTTTTTATTCTTCATGCCCTAAGAGTCTCATTCGTTCCTTGGCAGCTTCAACTCGAAGCTTTTCCAGTTCTTCACGGCGAGTCCTTAGAGATTGAAGTTTAGATTCAATCGCAAGGCGTTCTGAATCGCTTAATTCTTTCTTGAGTTTTTCTTTTAAGTTTTCGTACTCCTCGCGAACAAGCCTAATCTCCTGAAGAATTTCTTCTTCCCGAGGAGTCATTACACGACCTTCCCGAGCCCAACATATACAGACTTTTTCTTCATCGTTTTTCTGCTGCTTTTCTTTTTCCATCTCGTCACCTTTGATTTAAAAACAATAAACTTCCCAATTAAGGACCGGGGTAAAACACCGGCACATTTTCCCCGGTCTTTAATATTAGCTTCCTTTCGCTTTATCCAGCATTTGCCTTAATCTGTCACGTTCAGCTTTAGCTTCTTTTAACTCACTTTCTATAACTAGCTTCTGTGTTTCATTGAGAGCTTCAGAGAGTTTCTTTTCCAGTTCTTCCACTCTTTTTGTTGCTCTATAAAGCTCTGTGGCTAATTGCCTAATACTCACGATTGTTTACCTCTTTGGGTTTTTTCTATAATGGGCTCCACTGTAACCAGTTAACCGAATATTACAATAACGTTATTTCACTTCGAGAGGAATAGTTACATATGTACCTTTTTTGATCATTGTAGATGGAGAAGTAAACGATGGGTTCATATGCATTAAAACATTCACAGGAGTTTCTGTGAGTTCAGCCAATTCTTTCACTGTTAAAGATTTGGGTAGCATCACATTCAATGTAAAATCAGTCTTCGCAATATGCTTCATTTCTTCTTGTTTTAACTCGGCTTTTCTTCCAAGGCGAGCCGCTGCGTAAACTTTGAAAATGTAGTTTCTTGTTTGCTTCGGTATGGCACCTCGCTTACAGAGATCGTTGAAATCTGTTGTTTTATGTTTTGCAAGTTTGTTCAAAAGAGCATTTTCACCCATGTTAAAAGCAGCAAGAACTAGAGGCCAAGAGTGAAATTTTTCGTAAAGCTCTCGGAAAAGGCGAGCTACGGCAAAAGTTGACCTAAATGGGTCGAGCCGTTCATCGATACGCTTGTTTACGGTGAGCCCTATGGATCGTGCTGTAGAGGGAGTAAGCTGCCAAAGTCCTGCTGCTCCCGATCCATCTTTACCTCTGGCCTTGGGAAGACCTCCACTTTCCACAAGACTGACAAAGATTAGCTCTTCTGGTACGCCGTTTTCCCTTAACACCTTCCTTATCATGCTTTCGTAGCGTTCCAACCTTTTCATGCGAAGAGAAAAATCACCGTTTCCAAACCGCTCTAAGTAATAATTTACAAGTGGGTGATGCAGGTCAAAAACTTCAGATTCGAAAATTTGATTAAACAACTCCCTAACACCAATCCTACCGGTTAATGCTGGTTCAGCATAACATCGAAAATTAAGCAAAAACATAACAAGGAAGGTGAAAAGAAGAATCAAGCTTCCTTGAACTCTCCCTTTCATCTTTGCTCTCCTTTTCTTAATTAATTTTGATGGTAGCCTTTTACCACGAGAAAATGATGAGAGCAACAAAAAAGTTTTTGCTAACAAACTTCTTGAAGAGTAAATTAACATTGTTGAAGTCAAAAGAAAATTTTTTAAGGGGCTGCAATTTATGGAGGGTCAAAAGGTTTCTGCAAGTCTTGAAGATTATCTGGAAGCGATTTACATCCTCGAGCAAAAATACCGAGTTGCTCGAGCAAAGGACATTGCGGATTACATGCATGTCCAGCGCGCATCCGTTACCGGTGCTCTAAAAGCACTTGCTGTGCGGGGACTAGTTTACTACACTCCTTACAGTTATGTAACCCTCACGGCAGAGGGAAAGAAAATAGCCGAAGAGATACTTTACAGGCATCGGATTCTTAAGGAGTTTTTTAATAAGGTTTTAAAGCTTAGTATAGAGGATGCTGAGCAAAATGCTTGCCGTATAGAACATGCTATACAGCCTCACGCCGTCGAACGGTTAGTCAAATTCCTGGAATTTCTTAACCGGTGTCCAAGGGCAGGTTCTGAATGGTTCAACGCTTTTGAGAGATTTTGTGAAAAAGGCATAGATCCTGAAGCTTGCCGAACTTGTATTGAAGAATGCATGGGAAAGCTATCATCCCTTATTTCAAGCGAAAATTCCGAAAAAGATGGTGCACCTACTTCTTAGTAGTAAGGATGAGCCCGTGAGCAGGAAACAGGAGAAAAGCCTTTATAGATGTGCTTCCTGTGGTTATGAATCTCCAAAGTGGCTGGGAAAATGTCCTGAGTGCGATTTGTGGGACAGCTTTGAGGAAATTGCTGTCCTTCCACGAGAAGTGGCAGTTCGAGGTATGGGTAAGCGTCTTCCTGTGAGTCCGCCGGAAGTTCAGTTTCTAAGCGATGTTCAACTTGACCCTGAATACCGCATTTCCACGCCCATTCTGGAATGGGACAGAGTTTTAGGCGGTGGACTTGTGCCGGGATCTCTTGTTCTTATTGCAGGAGATCCCGGAATGGGGAAATCTACTTTACTTCTTCAGGTTCTTGCGGCTCTAAGCACTTCTCATCGGGTTCTTTATGTTTCCGGAGAGGAAAGTGTTCGCCAGATAAGGCTTCGAGCAGAACGGCTTGGATTTGCTGATCGACCTATTATGCTTCTTACTGAAACATCACTTGAAGCGGTATTAGATTTGGTTCATTCTCAGAAGAATAGAATTGATATTCTTGCTATCGATTCAATTCAAACAGTAGCATCTTCTCTAATCGACGCTACCCCTGGTACCGTCAGTCAGATACGTTACTGTGCCGATCGACTTCTTCAACTTGCTAAGTTTTCCCAGATTACAGTTATTATTGTAGGTCATGTAACCAAAGAAGGGGCAATTGCGGGACCCAAAGCTCTTGAGCACCTTGTTGATGTTGTGCTCTATCTTGAAGGCGATCCCACTCATGCTTTTCGTCTTCTTCGCTCTGTTAAAAATAGGTATGGTTCTACCAACGAGGTGGGTGTATTCGAAATGAAAGAACAGGGACTTCAGGAGGTTACCAATCCTTCCCAGATGCTTCTTGCCGAACGTCCCATCGATACTTCCGGTTCCGTTGTTATGGCGACGGTCGAAGGAACAAGGCCTATGCTTGTTGAAATTCAGGCACTTGTAGCTTACAGCTCCCTTGCTCTACCTCGCCGTACCACTATCGGTTTTGACAGCGGAAGAGCCTCACTTCTCATGGCGGTGTTGGAGAAGCAGCTTCAGCTCTCCTTTGCTCAAAACGATCTTTTCATTAACGTTGCGGGAGGTATTCGCCTTACCGAACCGGCGGCAGATCTTCCGGTTTGCCTTGCTATCATGAGCAGTAGCCTTGATCGTCCTCTACCGTCTCAAATGGTAACTTGGGGCGAGGTGGGGCTTACGGGGGAAATTCGTGGAGTAGGCTATAGTCTTCTTCGGCTTACAGAAGCCATGCGGCTTGGGTTCAACGAAGTTCTCCTCCCGGCTTCTACCGCCGATCAGTTGCGTCGTGAATCCATAGCCAAAGGTGCAAAGCTTATCGGGGTCAAAACCTTAAAGGATGTTATGCGTAAGGTTTTTCTTGCTAAAGGAAGCTGATAAGGCGAAGCTCTATGGTGAAAGAGCCTCGCCTTAGAAGATGTAGATTTTTATTTGGTGTTGTTATTTCCGTTTTTTGACGCAAAGTAGCGATTGAAGGCGTTAAGGTAGGCTCGAGCACTGGCTTCTATAACGTCGGGGCTTGTGCCAAGTCCCGAATAAATAGTCCCTTCAATTTCCACTCGGACCATCGCTTCTCCAAGGGCGTCCGTTCCTGTAGTAACAGCCTTCAGGTCGTAATCCCTTAATCGAGCCGATTTCTTAACGATTTTTTCTATGCACTTAAATACAGCATCAACTGGTCCGTTACCAGTTGCCGCTTCGCTGATGTATTCTTCACCTTTTATTAAAGTTACCGAAGCTATAGGAGTTATCGTGTTACCGCTCATGATTTGAATACTGTGGAATGAGAAAGTTTCTGGAACTTTAGTAAGCTCAATTTCGACAATGCTTATCAGATCCTCTGAAGAAACCTCTTTTTTTCGATCCGCCACATTGAGGAACCTCTGATAGACTCTTTCAAACTGCTCTTCTGGGAGCACGTACCCAAGAAGTCCAAGTTGATGTCTTAAAGCCGCTCTACCCGATCTGGCAGTAAGCACCAGCTTATGATCCTTAATACCCACATCTTCTGGGCGGATGATTTCGTAAGTGCGTCTATCCTTAAGTATGCCATCCTGGTGGATACCCGAGGAGTGAGCAAAAGCATTTGATCCCACAATGGCTTTGTTAGGCTGAACGGGTATATTCATGATGCGGCTTACCATGCGGCTTGTGCGGTAAATTTCCTGAGTTTTTATCTCGGTATAGGCGTTGTAATGTTCAGGGCGTATCTTGATAGCCATCACTATTTCTTCGAGGGCAGCATTGCCGGCTCGTTCGCCAATACCATTTATGGTGCATTCGACCTGTTCGGCGCCGTTTTTTACAGCGGCAAGAGTATTTGCCACAGCAAGTCCCAGGTCATTATGGCAATGGACGCTGAGGATTACATTATCCAGCGCCGGGACTCGTTCCCTGAGGCGCCTTATCATTTCCCCAAATTCTTCGGGGATGGCGTAACCAACTGTATCGGGAATGTTTACTACCGTGGCTCCAGCTTTAATAACAGCTTCAACTACACGGCAGAGGTAGTCAAAATCGGTTCTGGAAGCGTCTTCTGTAGAATATTCGACGTCGCTGCAATACTTTTTAGCATAGGTTACCGCCCAGACCGCCTGTTCCAAAGCAGATTCACGGTCAGTTCTAAGCTTTTTTTGAAGGTGAATATCCGAGGATCCCAGGAATACATGAATTCTTGGACGTTCTGCATGTCGAACCGCTTCCCAGGCGATGTCAATATCCTGAGCCACGGCTCGAGCAAGACCGGCGATAATGGGTCCTTTGACCTGCTCTGCTACAACCTTCACCGCCTGAAAGTCCTCGGGTGACGAGCAGGGGAAGCCCGCTTCGATAACATCTACCCCAAGTCGAGCAAGTTGCTCGGCGATTTCTAATTTCTGGCGCTTGTTGAGTTTTGCTCCCGGAACCTGTTCTCCATCTCTTAATGTGGTGTCGAATATGTGTATTTTTCGACTCATCTTTTACTCCTTTCCTCCATAAGTTTTCGTCAATGACTATCCAGTCTCCGAACCAAAGGTCAGATAGTCCGTCAGATAAATCCGCTGGAAGTCCCATCACCCATCACCCCCTTTCTTGACCCTTTGTTGCAAATCACACAAAAACAAAAAAGCCATGGGCGGGAACCCATGGCTTTCTTTGCTTCCTTCGGTCTTTATGGCTAATCAGGCGACCGAACAGCACTCCCCCTGGGTTCCCGAACCGGAACCGCATAGGATAGTAGGAGAAGTAGTAGCAACAAATCTTTAATTTGCCGTTCAGCCACCATAACCTTCCATCTTAAAACTTTACAATCTGTAAGAAATCCTGACGCATTTACGACTACTGGAAAACATTCTTGAAGTCAAGAAATTTTAGGCTGTTACTTTGATGTGACTATGAACCTTTTTGCTACTCTTATTTTTACTTAGTTTCACTCTGGGTCTGTCTCATTGTGGTGACAGAGTTGTTATCATAGGAACACCAGAAAGAGATTCACGCTCTGATCAGACCTGCCCTTTAATCCTTGATTTTCAAGGATTAAATCCTACCTGGCACGTTATGTGCTGTAAATCACAATGATAAGGTTTGTAAAGTTTTGGACAGTCTGTTTTTATGCCGCCAAAAAACAGAAGGAGGTAAACATGATGGGCAGTTTCCAAAAGGTTTCAAGCCGTATTGTGTACCTGATTGTGATTTTGCTCGGGCTTCTCTTTTTGGTGTCAGGGCTTGGGATGTGGAGCCTTGTTAAAATCAAGCATAAAAGCCTTATTCTGGCAAAAACTGACCAGGTGGCTCGAGAAATCCTCGAACTTCGAAGACAGGAGAAAAACTTTGCTCTGAGAGGTTTTAAAAAGATTGAGGGAGATAAGCTAAATTCAGTTGAAAAGTGGGAATTAGGCTACAATAAGCTCATGGAGCTTTGTTCGGAAATCATGGCGAATAAGAACTTGTCCACGTCCCATCGTAGAGTTCTAGAAGCTTCTATAGAAGGACTGAAAAAATATCGTGAAGCCTTCCTTTCAAAGTACGTAGCTTCATATAAGCCCAAAGAAGATGCTTTTAATGAGTGGCGAGAATTAGCAGAGAAGATAACGACGAATCTGCAATCAATAAAGGCTGAAAGCCTCCACGAATTTAAGGAGGCTTTTCTTTTGATGAGGCTTAAAGCCTTTTATGCTGCTCATTTGCAAGATGAAAAGGCTTTTGATGCCTACGAAAATCAACTTCAGGTGCTTCGTGGTACGCTGACAAAACTGGAAAGGGAAATCTCACAGAAAGATTTTTCCGTGCTTAAGGAGTTTGTGGATTCATACGAAACTAGCGGTAAAAAATATCGTGATGCCCTTAGAATGGGCACGCAGGGTGAGAAAGAAATGATTGCCACCAGTCGAGAGAGTCTTGATAAAATCGATAACTTAACCAATTTGCTCCAGAATGATTCTTTCCGCAACATAGCTATTCTACAGAAAATCTTTGCAGCATGTTCCTTAGCAGGACTATTAATTGGCATTATTATGGGCTTTCTCGTGACCAGGTCTATAACAAAGCCTCTTTCTAAGGTAGAGGAGTCAGTTTCCAAAGGAACCGAAGAAATAGTCACTGCTTCATCAATCCTTCTTTCTGAAAACCACAAACTTGCCGAAGGTGCATCAGAGCAAGCGGCTTCCGTTGAAGAAAGTTCGGCTTCTCTTGAAGAGATATCTTCAATGGCAAAGCAAAACAGTGCAAGAACTGCGGAAATCAAGCAACTTATGATAGCCACGGAAGATGCGATGACACAGGTTCATACTATTTTGAAGGACACAGTGGTAGCGATGGATGAAATTAAGAGAGCAGGGGATGAGACTCACTCTATTGTGAAAAAAATTGATGAAATTGCCTTCCAAACCAATCTTCTGGCTTTAAACGCTGCGGTGGAAGCAGCTCGAGCCGGTGAAGCCGGCGCTGGTTTTGCCGTTGTTGCCGACGAGGTTCGTTCTCTGGCTCTTAAAGCTGCTCAGGCGGCAAAAGAAACTGGAAACCTTATTGAAGCGTCCGCACATAAGATAGCCAATGGAAGAACGCTTATCGTCAAAGCAGAGAAAGCTTTTGAAGATATGCTGAACATAGCCCAAAAAGTAAGCTCTCTGGTGGAAGAAATAGCCCAGAGTTCTCAAGAGCAATCCACAGGTATGGAACAACTTTCAGTAGCTCTTAGAGAAATTGACACTGTGGTTAACCGAAATGCCGCTGCTGCAGAACAGGTGGCTTCCCTTGCTCAGGAGTTGGAATTTCGTGTGAGAGAAATCCGTAAAGCTGTTGATGAGCTTAGAATCCTCGTGAGTGGAGCAGATTCAGGCCGTCCAATGGAAGAGAAACCAGGGGAAGAAAAGAAACCGGTTTTTAAGGTTGTTAGAGCTAAGGCTTTGCCAGGGAAAGATCGTCTTCCTCAGAAAAAAGAAGAAAATAAACCCTCACTCTTGGCTAAATAGGGTAGGTAGTCGCCATGAAAAATTCCATAAAACTTAGTATCGTTGCCATGATGATTCTTATCTCTCTTCCTTTTATTGCTCTTAATGCCTCAATTCTGATTAAAATGGTGGAAGAAGAGAAAAAATATGCTGAAGACAAGCTTTTTAGAAGCCTCGAAGACGGCGAAAGGGAAGTTAAGGACCTTACATGAAGTTGTGTGTGAGCGATACCGGTTGCGGTATTGAGCCTTCAATTGTTCATCGTATTTTTGATCCTTGTTTTACGACAAAACCACCCGGCACGGGCACGGGAATGGGGCTTACAATCGTCTATAACGCTGTAAAAAACATGGGTGGTATAATAAATGTAGAAAGCAAGCCCAAGAAAGGAACTACTTTCAAAATATTTCTTCCTGTTGTGGAAAGGAAAGCTGGTGAAGTTTATGAAGATGCGGAAAAGGAAGCACTCAAAATCCCTGTAAGATCATCTATTGTTCATCGCCGCCTTGTGAGAGTGCTTGTAGTGGACGATGATGAGGCTCTTCTAAAGATGCTAAAAATAGAGTTAGAAATGGAGGATTTTCATGTTACGACCTTTTCTAGTCCAGTTGAAGCATTATCAAACTTCACCGAGACGCCATTTAGCTTCGATGTGGCGATGGTCGATTATCGAATGCCGGAAATGACCGGTTTAGAGCTTGCTAAACAATTTTTAAGTATTCGTCCTGATTTTCCTGTGATAATGATGACAGGGTATTTAGATGAACGACTGGCTAAAGAAGCTAATATACTTGGTGTTCGGTTGGTGATGGCAAAGCCTATCTCGTTTGGAGAACTTATTTCCATTCTTCAGACTTTTGAAGTATCTGAAAGAGCTCATGAAGAGCTCTCTATAGAACGTCTGTGAGGTTTTCGATATGACTGAATGGATTATACTGCTTTCTATATGCATTCAGCTTGCAGCAGCTATATCAGCTGCGAGATTTTTCAAAGAAAATCCGAGCAGAGGAGCTTGGCTTTTAGTGTCTATTGCTATTTTCTTTATGGTTTTTCGGAGATTTTTTGGGCTTCTTCGCACAACGGGAGGCTCAGGGGAGTTTTTGGAAACTATAGGTTTTGTGGAAGAGTCTGCTGCTCTTATGACGTCTTTGTTCCTTTTCTTGGGACTTTACCGATTGGGTTCTCTTTTTAGATTTGTCCAGAGCAGCGCTCAAAGACTCGTAGCCAGCGAAAAGAGATACAGAGCGGTTTTTCATAACGTCTCTGATGTTATTTTGATCATAGACCGGGATGGAAATATTATTGATGCTAACAGTTCAGCGGAGAAGCTTCTGGGGTTTACCACCGAAAAACTCCGAGGATCGAACCTTTCTCTTTTTAGCGCACCTGACCAACCAGAGGGAGTCACTGTTCAGGATATGATTCGGCTGGGCTTGCAAAATGGCAACAAGAGTTATGATTGGATATTGGTGGGGGTAGATTGAAGAAGAATTGAGACAGAAGCTCGATTAAGTCGGCTAGTTACCAACGGTGAAGAAGGTGTTTTGTGTGTTTTTAGAGATTGTACTAAGGAAAAGATAGCCCAGCGCGAACTTAGAAGGAACCATGAATATCTAGAGCTAATTCTGGATAAAAATCCGATGCCCATTTTTGTTGTGGATAAGGAAGGTAGAGTTGTGTTGTGGAATATCGCCTGCGAAAATCTTACGGGTATTTCAAAAGATGAAATAGTTGGCAAGTATCCACGAGAAGGTTTTAAATCGCTTTACCCCGGGAAAGAAAATCCCCCGATTACTCTGGCTGAGCTTCTCATCATGTTTGATGCTCAGACGGTTGCTAAAAAGATAAGCAAAAAGGGTGTTTCCTTGTATCCATTGATACCCGAGGCGGTTACCTGCGAGGTTGTTTTTGAAGTTGAAGGCAAGTCAAAGGTTGCTAGGCTTATTGCATCGAGACTTTACGATAAAAAGGGACGATTTATTGGGGCTATTCAGATTGCTCATGATGTTACTCAGGAACGAGCTATGGAGCGCTATATGTCTCAGCTCCAAAGAATGGAATCTTTGGGAAGACTTGCTGCAGGAATAGCTCACGATTTCAGAAACATTTTGATGGTTATCCAGACCGGGATGGAGCTTATTACTAATAGGTTAGATGATCATTCTCGGATAGCTAGAGCCAAGCGAGAGATAGAGCTAGCATTGGGACAGGGGGTTTCGCTCTGCCGGCAACTGATGGGGTTTGCTAGAGAAGGTATTGAGAGCGCTCAAGAAGTGCCCAAAGCTATAAGTGTAAATGGGATTATTCAGACTTTAGAGAAATTCGTTCGACGCATTTTTAGGGAGAATATCCATCTGCAGTTCGAACTTGATTCCTTGGCAGGAAATGTAAAAGCTTTGCCTGGACAGATCGATCGAATACTCCTTAACCTGTTCCTTAACGCTCAAGATGCCATGCCTCAGGGAGGCACTCTTTTGGTTAAAAGTAGAAGAGTTCAGATTTCTTCTGAAGAAATTCCTCCTGGTGAGGAAAATGTTAGACCAGGCATGTTTGTGCTTGTGACGGTTAAGGATACCGGAGTAGGAATAGACGAGGAGACACTTCAAAGGATATTCGAACCCTTTTATTCTAAGAAAGAAAGTGTTGGGCATGGAATGGGGTTATATGTTGTCTGGAGCGAGGTGAAACGACTTGGTGGATTTATTCGGGTGGAAAGCTTTTGTTCTTTAGGAACAGCTTTCCATGTTTATTTGCCCGTTTATGAGGAAGAGAAAGAAGGTAAAAGGGAAATTAGTGAAACTGAAGAAGTGACCTTTGATGAAACTGCTAGTTCCAAACGGATTCTGATGGTAGAGGATAATCTTGCGTTAAGAAGTGTCTTAGCGGATATGCTTAAAACTCTAGGACATCAGGTTGAAGAGGCTGGAACGGTTAGGGAAGCGCTTCATTTGTTGGAAAGAATAGGTGAAGATCTGGATATGGTTATTTCTGATGTAGGCCTTCCAGACGGTGATGGTTACAGGTTGGTTAAAGAAATTTGTAGCCGCTTTCCGCATGTTAAGCCTGTCGTTATGACCGGTTATGCTGAAGCAGAAGTGGTTAATGCATGCAGATCTGAAAACATTCCTGTGCTTTATAAGCCGTTTTCTGTGCGTGAGATTCAGAAAATATTTTCTACTGGGTTCGAGAAATCAGGTATAAATTTTTTGAGTGAAAAATAGAACCGTAAAGGACAGTAGCTAAGGAAATGGACGCTGTAATTCGAGCAATTTATCTTTTCGGTAGGCTTATAAAGTTTAGTCATACGGTTTTTGCGATGCCCTTTGCTCTATCTTCTGTTGTATTGGCTCACGTGCATGCTCGCCCTGTTACAGGGAGGACTCTTTTCTGGATTCTTCTTGCCATGGTTGGGGCTCGTTCTGCAGCTATGGGTTTTAACCGGTGGGCAGATCTATACTTTGATCGACTAAATCCTCGCACTGCTTCACGACCTTCGGTTACGGGTGCTATTTCTCCACGGGCTATTCTTATGTTGGTCATTGGATTTTCGGTACTTTTCGTGCTGAGCGCTTATAAACTTGGTGAGCTGTGCTTTTGGCTTTCATTTCCGACTCTTGGTGTGCTTTTTAGCTATTCTTACACTAAGCGTTTTACCGCCTGGAGTCATATATATCTGGGACTTGCGATAGGCCTCGCGCCCCTTGGTGCCTGGATTGCGGTAACAGGGTCATGGGATTGGAGAATCGTTCCCCTTTCATTGGCACTTCTTACTTATATAGCCGGCTTTGATATTCTTTATGCTTGCCAGGACATAGATTTTGACCGCCAGATTGGGCTTTATTCTCTACCGGTAAAGCTCGGCGTTAGGAAGGCTCTTTTGGTTTCATCAATTCTTCACTGCTTGACCTTTGTTTTTCTGGCGCTTCTTATTCCATTTTTTGGATTAGGGAAGATTTACGGATTTTTCCTGATCATAATCGGCCTGTTGCTTATATGTGAGCACAGGATGGTAAAGCCTGAAGATCTGTCAAAGGTGCCAGTGGCGTTTTTTCATGTAAACAGTATTGTATCTATAGCTCTTTTCGCGGGAGTTGGGCTGGATGTTTTCTACAGTATCTCTAGATAAAAATCCAAAGCGTATTGGTGCAATGTTTGACCGTATTGCACCGGTCTATGATTTTCTAAATCATCTGCTATCTTCTGGCATGGATTTGTGGTGGCGACGGGAAGCTGTGAAATCTCTTCGGCTTTCGCATAATGCCTTTGTGGTGGATGTAGCTACCGGCACGGGAGATCTGGCGTTTTCGCTCCTTAGGATGAGGCCTTCGGTTAAGGTTATGGGAATTGATATTGCTGAAGCTATGCTGAGGCGTGCTATAACCAAAAGTAGAAAAAATGGAATTTATGAGAGGTATTCTGTAGTAAGAGCGGATGCTCAGTCTCTCCCGGTCAAACCGGAAACGGCGGATGCTTTGATGGTTGCTTACGGTATCAGGAACATGCCCGGTGCATTAGAGGGTCGGGATGGTCTAGTGCCGATTTTGAAAGAGTTTCATCGAGTTCTGAAACGTTCTGGAGAACTTCTAATACTCGAATTCAGTATCCCACCCAAACCACTTTTTCGCTCGATCTATCTTTTTTACTTTCAGAAAATTCTTCCTTTCATTGGAGGAATTGTTTCTGGAGACAGAGAAGCCTATCGGTATCTTCCTACGTCGGTTGAGCATTTTATTTCTCCCGCTGATATGGTGCAAGTTCTTGAAAGAGTAGGATTTGAGATTGAAGAAGTTCGAATGTTTCTTGCGGGTGTTTCATATTTTGTAAAAGCCCGGAAGGTTTAGGTTGCGACAGGAACTAAGCTATCTCGAACATAAGGGTGGATTAATAGATGATGACGGATCTTAGAGAAATTGTCCCGGAAGGTAAAAGTATTGAAGAGGAGAGTTTTAGAATAATCGATGAAGAAATTGGTTCTCATAATTTCGACGATATCCATTGGCCTATTGTAAGGCGAGTCATCCATGCAACGGGTGATTTTGAATTTGCAAAACTTATCTATTTTCACCCGGAAGCTGTTGTTTCGTGTGAGAGAGCTTTGCAAAGTGGCGCCCATATTTTTGTTGATACTCGTATGATTGCTGCGGGTCTTTCACCAAAGCGGCTTCAGAAATTTGGCGTGGAAGTCAAGGTGCCTGTGGCTAATGGCGAGACTCAAGAGCTAGCAAGAGAGTGGGGAATTACGCGTTCTGCAGCAGCATTTCGCCGTGTCGGGCGTGAACTGGACAAAGCGATTGTTGTGGTGGGTAACGCTCCAACGGCTCTTATCGAAGTTGTGAGGATTATCAAGGAAGGAATAGCGTTTCCGGCTTTAGTTATAGGTGTTCCTGTAGGGTTTGTGCAAGCTGCTGAATCAAAGGAACTTTTGCGAAGGCTTTCCTTTGTTCCATCAATCACCGTCGAAGGTAGAAAAGGTGGAAGTCCGGTTGCTGTTGCTATCCTGCATGGACTTATGGATGTGATAGCGAATGAACGTTAAAATAAATAATGAAGTAGCAGGGTTGTTAGGTGTTGCTTAATAGTTTTGCGCCCGATACGGTTTTATAAAACTTGGTTGAGTTGAATGCCAGGGCAATATGAACACTCGGAATTTACAGATCAAACGAGTTTTTGTGGAAGATAGAAGCGCCCTGGTGGTATGTGAAATCTGTGGTAGAGCTAAGAAGCTTTCCGGTATAAACTCCAAAATGATGTTGAAACCTGTGGCTGTTACATGTCCTTGTGGAAACAGTTTTAGAATTGTTCTGGATGCTAGAAGATACTATCTAAAGAGGTTAACCTTCGAGGAACATTTAAAATAGCTCAAAGAGATCGGGAGTATCCCATGATTGTGGAGAATATATCTTTTGGTGGCATTGGCATACGTTCTCCCTTTGTTGATAAATTCAAGGTCGGAGATCATGTGGAAGTAAGGTTTTACCTTGACGATTCTCATAAATCTCTTATTGAAAGAGTTGCTGTTGTGAAACATGTAAATCAACATACCGCTGGTCTTGAATTTGTCCAGGATAGAAGTTACGATAAAGTATTAGGGTTTTATTTGATGCAGTAACTAATTTTCTAAATTATGTGGGGATGTTCGAAAATTGCCGGCAGTTGCTAGGGACGTACAGCCGTGCGTCCCATTTATTACATCAATCCTGGGCATGGTTATGGGTCTCCATTATAGTTTTTTCGAACATCCTGAAATGTTGACATTCCTTCCTAGATTGTATAGTGAAGAATCAAACATCAAGCGAGGATGAGTTGCTTTTCGGCTTATCATCTACAACGTGGGGATGTAGCTCAGGTGGGAGAGCGCAGCCTTCGCAAGGCTGAGGTCACGGGTTCGAATCCCGTCATCTCCACCAGATTGCTGATGAGAAAGCCGATATGGTTCAAGAAATTCAAAGCCTTGTAGGTGAAAGTATGCAGGAAGAAATGCTCAAAGAAATGGAAAAATATCCTGTGCTGACGTTTGCTGATATTATTCGTGCTTTGAGGTCACATCCAGAATGGCTGGAAGAGTTGCGAAAACTTATCCTTACTGAAGAATTGCTTGAATTACCGAAAAAATTTGACGAACTCCTGAAACGTGTGGATCGGATCGAGCGGGATGTAGAAGAACTCAAGCAAGATGTGGCAATACTTAAACAAGATGTGGCAATACTTAAACAAGATGTAGCAATACTTAAACAAGATGTGGCAATCCTCAAACAGGAGGTGGCTTATCTTAAGGGCGAATTTGGAAGATTTAAAGGTAAAGACTTTGAGCGCACAATTAGAGAGCGTTACTATGCTTATTTCGGAAGGTTATTGAGAAAAACGAAACTCATCCCAATAGAAGAGCTTTTGCCTAAACTTGACGAACTTGAGGAAAGCGGAATTATTACTGAGGAAGAGCGATTTAGCGTTCTACAAGTAGATATTGTTCTGAGGGGAGAAATCAAGTCGACCAAAAAGGCGGTGGTGCTCGCTGTTGAAGTGTCCTACAGTCTGTTTGAGGATGACCTAGAAAGGGCAGAAGAACGTGCACGTATTCTCGCTCATGTTCTCAAGGAAGAAGTTATTCCTTGTGTAGTTGCTGTAGAAGTGAAAGAAGATATGGAAAAAATGGCAGATGAAAAGGGCATTCTAGTGATTAAAGCAGACTATTAGGCAGACTCAAGGTGCGGTAACTTCTGAAAAGGTGTTATGAACAGAGAAAACCGTTTCATTAGCGAATCAGAAGCTCGGCGGTTGATGGTTAATATAGGACGGCGGCTTTATGATAAGGCTTTTATCAGCGCTACAGACGGTAACATGAGTTGTCGGGTCGGCGATAATCGTTTTCTGGTAACTCCGTCTGGTGTTTGCAAAGGCTTTTTGTCTGAGGACGATCTTATAGTTGTTGCTGGAGATGGTCGGATAATAGAAGGAAAGGGCAAACCTTCTTCAGAAATTAGAGTTCATCTTCTTGCCTATGCCTTGAGGGAAGATATTAGGGCTGTGGTTCATGCTCATCCACCTATTCTCACAGCTATTACTCTGGCAAAGATTCCCTTTGATGCAGCGCTTCTTCCGGAGCTCTGGGTAACTGTGGGCTCGATTCCCATCGCTCCCTACGCTACTCCATCCACAGAAGATCTATCTGAATCTGTGAGGCCATTTATTCCTAATCACAATGCTATATTGCTCGAACGCCATGGCTCGCTCACCATGGCGTCCGATCTGGAGCAAGCTTTTTTTATGCTTGAAAAGCTTGAACATGCAGCTTTGGTATTCGTAATCTCCTTTATACTTTCAGGGGGCAAAATTCCACAACCTCTTTCTGGTGAAGACCTTGCTCGTCTTTCCGAAGCCTTTAGCCGGTATTCTACAGTTTCTTCTTGATAATGCGAGCATCAACTACTGCATATCCTTCAGTATAGGCTATAAGTGGGTTAATATCGATAGTAACAATTTCGGGATGTTCTTCCATAATCTTTGCAAGTAGTTCCAATCCATCTACAATCGATTTTTTATCAAGAGGTTCTCTATTCCGTATTCCAGCAAAGAAAGCAGATGCTTTGGTTTCGCTTATCATATCCTCGATTTCTTCTCGGGTGATGGGAAGAAGCTTAATAGAAACGTCCTGGAAAAGTTCAACGTATAGACCACCTAATCCGAACAAAATTACCGTCCCAAAATCGGGGGTTTTATGAGCTCCCATTATAAATTCTTGACCTCGTTCAGCCATAGGCATGATGATTACTCCAGGAAATGGAAGTGATGGAAATACTCGAGAAAATCTTTCACGAATTTGCTCAAAAGCTCGACGCACTCCCGCGGCTGATTGCACATTAAGTACAACTCCCCCGACATCTGTTTTGTGTGCTACTAGAGATGAATCGAGTTTAACCGCAACAGGAAATCCCATAAGATGGGCTATGTGGACCGCTTTGCCTGCACTTTCAGCATGCTGGAAATGCACACAGGGAAATCCTGCATCTTTAAGAAATCCAAGCGCCTGAGATGGTGTCATAAGTTCGGTGTTATCAGGTAAAGAATCCATTTTTGGTATGACAGGAGGAATTTCCTTTTTGCCTTTCTTGTTGTTTGGTACAAGCTGAGCTATAGCGTGCACTCCTCGTTCAGGTGTTGGAAACACAGGGATACCTAGCTGATGCATTTTCTGTTTCTCGACTTCTTCTACGTCAGCTCCTCCCAGGAATATCACCAGTTCGTTGCTGGAAGGGGTGACAACTTCCGAAGCTCCCACCACAGGATCGCCGAAAATTACTCCCACAATGTCGTAAAAACTGCGGACTCTTCTTATGACTTCTCCGAACATGGTCGATGTCGCATCGCCTGTAAGATCGAGCGGATTAGAACAGATAGCATGAGGAGGGATTATGGGTTTTAGTTGGTTGGCAAGTTCTTCTGGAAGTGGAGCCACGTCGAGACCTTCTCGCTCGGCCTGATCTGTAGCGAGAATACCTGCTCCACCTGAGGTAGTAACGAAAAAGATTCTATTTCCACTGGGCTCGGGAAGATAAGCGAAAGCTTTAGCTAGATCGTAAAATTCTTCAATAGTGTCGGCTCTATGAATTTGGTATTTACGGCATAGAGAATTATAAAGAGCATCATCACCTGCAAGTGATCTTGTATGAGATTCGGCGGCTTTAATGCCCTTTGGTGTTCGACCTGATTTAAGGAGCACAATTGGTTTTTGAATTGATTCTAGAACTTTTTTGAAAGCTTCAGGATTTTTGAGCCCTTCAATATAGAGAGCGATGACAGCGGTTTTATCGTCATTTCCAAAATAGGCGACAAGGTCTGTTTCATCAATGTCGCAACGATTACCAAGGCTTACAAAGGCTGAAACCCCTAGCCCTTCTCGGGAAAACCAGTCCATCATGGCAGCTCCTACGGTGCCGCTTTGGCTGATAACCGCCACTCGTCCTTTTGCGGTGAGAAGAGGCCAGGAAGCGCAAATAGGTAGGTAGGGCATATTTATTCCCTGACAATTAGGGCCTAATAACCTTATGTCGTTTTGTTTTGCTATATCAACAATTTCTTGCTGGAGTTTTTCTCCTTGCGGTCCTGCTTCAGCAAATCCACCGGTTATGATTACAACTGCCTTTACTCGTTTTTCTCCACATTCGCGGATCACTTGAGGCACTGCAGAAGCTGGCACGACAACTACCGCCATGTCTATCATATCAGGCACATCAGTCACACTTTTGAAACACCTCAGGTTCAAAATTTCTGGAGCTTTTGGATTAATGGGATAAATAGCTCCTTGAAAACCGCTATCAACGATATTTTTTAGTATAGTATGTCCCAGTTTGGCTGGGTTATCGGATGCTCCTATGACGGCTACACTTCTAGGTTGAAAAAGTCCTTTCAAGGCGTCAGTCATGGTTGTTTCCCTCCAACATTTTTCATCTTTTTAGCGAAAGTAAAGAAAAAGATCTTTGCAGCCTTGTGTTTAACCTGTAGGAACAGTGAATGGGTTGTTCCTACAGGCTATTATTTATGTTCATGAGGTAGCTAAGAGGATGAGTTTAGGCAGCGCTTAGCTTGAGTAAGAATGAATCATTTCAAGAAGCGCTTTTTGATTGAGCTTTCTGGGCAACTCTCTGGTTGAATTTTTCAGCGTTTATGATAAATCGCTGGTGAATTGCTTCTCCGATTTTTTCGACTTCGTCAAAGGCTTCGACATGAAAGATAAGCTGTTTTCCCTTGACCTCTTTGAGAGTAGCTTTTGCTGTTACAGTCATTCCAAGTGGAGTCGGTGCCAGGTGTTTCAAGTCCATTGCCGCCCCTACCGATTGTTCGCCCTCTTCAAGGTGAGGTTGTATCAGTTCAGCACAGACCTGTTCCATCAATCCACCCAGAAATGGAGTGGCAAAAACGTCTGGAAGATGAGGGAAAAATCTTTGGGCTGAATGTTCCTTGGATGTTTTAAGTGATACTTCGTGGGTTAGCCCTTCCTTAAGGGATGGCAGCGCCATAACGCCTCCTTGTTGTTTAGAGGTTCCCAAATTTAAATGAATGAACTAACGTGATTGCTTGGCAAAGAAGGTTGCAAAATAATATTATGCAAAATCAAGCCCTGTTTCAACGTAAAAAGAAGCTGATGAAGAGGAATTGTTTTTGCTAAAAGTGTAAAATGATAAATTTGGTTGAGCTGTTTATTTGAAAAATTGTTTGGGAGGAAAAGGCAATGGATCAGACATTCAAGCTGCCTCATGAATGGTTTGATGAAGGTAAGGAGTGGCTTGCTAGAGGGAATCTTGACGAAGCACGTCGAGCTTTTGACCAGGCTTTAGAACTGGATCCTTACTATCCTCAGGCGTTGTGTGGGCTTAGCAAAGTTTTGTGGCAAAAGGGAGAATACAGAGAAGCGGTTGAGAAGATTAACGAGGCTCTTGCAATTGATCCCGATGATCCCGAAGTCATTGAACAGTGCGCCAGTATTTTTATGGCAGTTGGTCAAAAAGAAAACGCTCTGGATGTACTAAATGCATATCTTGCTCGTAATCCGTGGGATGATGAAGTTAGAGAGCTTCTGAAACGTCTTGAAAACACATCAGTTGAAGCGGTTACTATTTCTTCTGCATCAGCAACACCAATGCCTAAACCTCATGGTTCCGCTGATAATAGTATGTCAGACTTGCTGGTTAAAGAAGGCGAATCCCAGTATGAAAAAGGCAAAATAGATCGAGCAAAAATGTGTTTCGAAATGGCTCTTGAACATAATCCCCACCATGCTAAGGCTCATAACAACTTGGGGGTAATACTCTGGGAATTGGGAGATCTTATGAACGCTCTTGATCACTTTCAGCAAGCATTTCATGAGAATCCCTTTGATCAGGACATTGTATTTAATTCTTTCAATGCTCTTATTGCCGCAGGATTTTTGGAGGAGGCTCGAGATCTTATGAAGCTCCACATACAGCATAATCCTTTTAACGATGAGGCGTGGAAACTTTATGACGAAGTGTCCTCGCTTCTTTGCAGAATTTCGTGGACTGGAGAAGGACTTTCCCCAGAGGTTGGAGAAATCTACGTTTCAATGGGTAAAAAACTTTACAAAGCACAGGATTTTTATGGAGCTGCCGAAGCTTTGCACAAAGCTTTAACAATTCTTCCGCAACATCCAAAAGCTCTCAAAAGGCTTGCAAGAATTCACAGAACTTTTGGGCACGTAGATGAAGCTCTTAATTTCTACCGAGATTTGCTAGCTGAGGAAAATTCTAAGGATGAACTTGTTCTTGAATATGTCGACTATCTTGTTGAACTGGGGCGCCATGACGAAGCCATAAATTTTCTAGAAACTAGAATACTTGATCATCCGAGCGATATACTGGCTGATAAACTAGAAACTTTGAAGAAAAATATGTCTAATGAGTAATACTATGTTGTCAGATGAGATTTTGATGCTTTTTCAAAAGTCGGCGTAATGTTAACCCCCAGGTGTCCATTGTGGCTAATCAACTGGGGGTTATTTAGATGTAACGCTTAATTTTGTTATCTTACAAAACCTCTGACAATTTTATCGCTTTCTAGATACTTAGGTTTCATGTATTCCTCAGCAAGGCGAACGTAATGTTTTGCTGTAGCTACAATACGAGCCACATCCTCATCTGTTAGCTGTTTTTGAACTTTTGCAGGAACTCCCATTACAATAGATCGTTCGGGGACTTCCATTCCTGGTGGGACTACCGTACCAGCAGCTACAATTGAATGTTTCCCAATTTTTGCACCGTCTAGAATGATTGCTCCCATACCTATGAGGCATTCGTCGGCTATCGTGCATCCGTGAATAACTGCTCTGTGTCCAACCGTGACCCGGTTTCCAATGTGAAGCGGGAACGTATCAGTGGTAACATGAAGCATGGAATGATCCTGAATGTTGGTTTCTTCTCCGATTCTTATAAAATGAACATCACCTCTCACAATAGTGTAAAACCATATACTTGATTTTGAGCCAATCACTACATCCCCAATAACCATAGCTCCCGGTGCAATGTAGACGTCGTCAGCGATCTTTGGATAGATGCCCTTAAAGCTTAATAAGCCTTCCATTATGATAAACTCCTCCTGTAAGATCTCTTTATTTCTGTTACCCTTTGATCCCTAAAGTTTCCGCTATTTTTTCTGCCACTGATATCACAAATTGCTGAAATTCTTCAGGAGAAAGAGTTTTACCGGCAATCGGTTGAGGCACTCCATCTGGAAGTTTTACAATAATTGGTCGGTTCTGAAGTTCTGCCTTTGGAACCACATTGTATTCTGGTTCAAAGTTGTTGGTAAAATATTTTTCTTGAAAAACCGAGAATTTCAGTGCATGAGCCGTTGCGTCAAGTACAGCTCGATTAACACGGCGGGGAAGAGTTTTGGTTGCTGTGAGTTTTTTTATTGCCGCAAGACATTCTCCTCCCTGGGTGCAGGCTATGTGACCATTTCGATTTGCTATAAGCATGGAATCCATAATTTCTTGTTCTGAAACTTCAACTGCCAGAAATCCATCCTCGGAACCGTAGGTTTCTCTATATTGTTCCACGAGTTCTACGACTCTAGGCATAGAGACAGGATTTCCGATCATGGCTGCCTGAGCCACGCTAGGTTTTACCGTAACAGGTCGGAATACTCGTTTTTCTCTGTTTTTCTCCAGATAATAGAGATACACGGGATTTGCATGTTCGGACTGTACCCCGATAATGACAGGAAGGAATGTTATGATCCCAAGATCGTACAGTTTAAGAAAACCTTTTAGTATAGCCGCTATGTTTCCAGCGTTACCAATAGGAACGACTACAGCAAGACCGTCCATATCGTAGTCAAGCTGTTGAGCGATTTCAAAACTGTAAGATTCCTGCCCCAGAATGCGCCATGCGTTTTTAGAATTCATGAGCGCCACAGGGTAATGTTCAGAAAGATATTCAACAACTTTCATTGCATGATCGAAGACACCGGGCAATTCAATCACAGTGGCACCACTTCCAAGTGGCTGTCCTAGTTGTTGAGGTGTTACCTTGCCGTGGGGAAGAAGCACCACAGATCTAACATCTTCTACAAGGTAAGACGCGTATAAGGCAGCGGCAGCGGAAGTATCCCCGGTGGAAGCACAGATAGCGAGAACATTAGTTAGTCCCTGGGTTTTAATTAAGTAACGGAGATAGCTGAAGGCGCTCGCCATACCTCTATCTTTGAAAGAGGCACTTGGGTTTTGCCCATCATTTTTGAACCAGAAGGGAAGCCCAGCCCATTCCTTTAGCCGATCGTTTGCAGAAACAATGGGAGTATGTCCTTCTCCGAGGTATACGATATGCTCCAAAGGCAGAATGGAGCCCAACAGCTCATGAAATCGGTAGATGCCCCTTAAAGCAGGTTCGTTGATCATGCTTCTGTAATCAAAAATTTGACGCCATTTCGATCCGGGAACGGTTTTTAATCGCTCCCATTGCCTGTCTTCAATCATGAGCACTCCACGACATTCAGGACATACATAAAAGAGCTTTTCAACTCCATGTTCTTTGCCGCAACCAAGACACCGATAATAATATTCCCCTTCCGGCTTTGGGATTATATAAGGTCTGATTTCTTCCGGAAAATTTTGGAGTTTCATATCTTGTATCCCTCTAAGATTTTGAGTGTTTTACTTTACGTTTACCAATCCTGCTTTCACAGGTTTATTCACCGCTTTTCTTGACGTTTGTGTAACCTTTAAGGTAAACCGTTTACGCTAGCGGTTGAGTTCGATAATTCTAGAAAGATTAAGTGGGGCTTCTGCTTCACCTCTGCAAGCATACCAGCATTCTGTGCATTCCGTTAATGACACGTTTTTTATGTTTACTTCCTGCCAGCTTCCTAAAAACTCCTTCTCTGAGCATCTTCTTATGCGACCATCGGGACTTACATGAAACCACTTCTTGCCAGCTAAACATCCTTTTATACCCCCATCTCGGACATAAGGTATTATCATTTTTAAATAAAAATCGGAATTGGTAATGTTTCGATAGGTTCGCTTTAACGTTAGTAGCTGTTCCACCGCTTTTTCTATATTGCGAATTTCATTAGGATCTAACCTATGAGCAGAGTTTTGGTTTTTGTATGGGTTATAGGTGCTGAACGAAACTTTCCATCCATGCTCATGAGCGAATTGAACAATTTTGGGCAGATCTTTCAAGTTTTCTTTCATAATGACAGTGTTAAAGGCAAGATTGTCAATACCGGTTTTAGGCAATTCGACTGCCAGGAGTTTTATATGTTCCCAGAGTCCCTTTACGCCTCTTTGTTCTTCGTGTCGTTCATCCGGAAAATCTAGAGAAATTGAAATTTGAGTGAGCCCTGCATTCCACAGAGAAAGAGCGCGATCAGGGGTCATAAGAATGCCGTTAGAAATGCAGTTCATGTAGAGAAAACTGTTTTTTTCGACAATTTGCCGGATAACGTTTTCGAGATCCTTACGTAAAAGAGGTTCTCCTCCGGTGATGGTTACGGTGAGAGGACGGAACTTAAAAACGATAGGCGAATAATCGCTTAGCTCTCTAAACTTGTGTCCTTCTTTCCAGTAATCACAAAAAGAACATCTGGCATTACAGCGACGTGTGACTTCAATGTGCATACTGAAAAGAGTGCGTCCAAGTCTCATGGAAATGAATTTTATGCTTCCCTCGGCGATTTCTTTTAGACTTATTTTTTTCGTTATCATGTTTCACATCCTTGGAGTTGGATTTTTCTAGAGTATTTTGGTATAAAATAATTTGCTAGGTGTAATCAATCGAAAACAGATTGCTGGGGAGCGGCTTGGTGCAATGATTGATACTTATGAAATCTACGAAGAATTGGTCCCCAACCTGGGAGATGCTCCCGCTAGATCTATTGCGAGAGTTGTGGGTAAGGTCTATCGTGACCTGAGCCAGGCTGTTACAAGGGACGATTTTAACAGGCTTGTCGCTGTTGTGGGAGATCTTGCGGAAGCGCAGAAAAGAACAGAGGAACGACTGAATCTCCTTTCCCAGAGAGTTGAAGAACTTGCAGAAGCGCAAAAGAAAACCGAGGAACGCTTGGATCGTCTATCCCAGCGAGTTGAGGAACTTGCGGAGGCACAAAAGCGAACTGAGCAACGGCTTAAAGAGCTTGCAGAAGCACAGAAGAAAACCGAGGAACGCTTGGATCGTCTATCCCAGCGAGTTGAGGAACTTGCGGAGGCACAAAAACGGACTGAACAACGAGTTGAAGAACTTGCGGAGGCACAGAAGCGGACTGAACAACGGCTTGATATTCTTGCCGAGAAAGTTGATTTTCTACACGAGCGAATTGAAGATCTTTCCGATTCCGTAGGTTATTCTATTGAAAACAGAGCTTATCAGGCTCTTCCAGCTCTTCTCGAGAAACAAGGTATCATTGTTCAAGGCGATTTGATCAGGCGTTACATTGGTGAACATCAGATTAACATCTTTGGTAAAGCTCGTCGTGAAGACCAGGATGTTACAATCTTGGGGGAGTGCAAGACCAGACTTTCGAAAAAGGAAGTGAATCGTTTTGAGCGAATCGTTAATCGTCTTAAGCAAGAAGGGAAAGTTGACGGAGAAATTGTGACTATTTTCGTAGCTCACGATTTTCCACCCGAAGTTGAAGCTCATCTCGTGAAGAAAAGAGCCCTTTATTTCTGGTCGTATCAATTTAAGTGACGATTTCCTGCACGGTGTTTAAGCGATAATGAAGAAAGCTGAGTAAAATTCGGAGTGCATAGTGAGTTTAAAAGCGTTTGTAACGGGTGCGTCAGGTTTTATAGGAAGCCATGTGGCGGAAGTGCTTCTTATGAATGGATGGCAGGTGATAGGGTTAACACGCCGCAATCACCTGCCGCACTTTTTGCATTTTGACGGCATTAGATGGGTTCATGGGGATCTTGACGATGTTTCCCGACTTCGTCTCTTTATGGATGGCTGTGATGCAGTATTTCATGTTGCCGCAGATTATCGTCTTTGGAGTTCGAATCCGGGAGAAATTTACCGATCAAATGTTGATGGAACAAGAAATGTTATGAGAGCGGCAATGGATGTTGAGGTTCCGAAGGTTATCTACACAAGCAGTGTAGGTGCTTTGGGCATTAAAAAGGACGGCACACCCGCGGATGAAACAACTCCCGTGACCATAGAAGATATGGTGGGACATTACAAAAGATCAAAATATCTGGCAGAACGGGTAGTAGAAGAGTTTATTGCTAAAGGACTTCCTGCCGTGATAGTTAACCCCTCTACGCCTATCGGTCCTCGTGATTACAAGCCTACCCCAACTGGAAAGATCATTGTGGATTTTCTTAATGGCCGTATGCCTGCATACGTCGATACGGGACTTAATTTTATTCATGTGGCTGATGTGGCTATGGGGCATCTTCTGGCTTATCAACAAGGCAGGGTTGGGGAAAAGTATATTCTAGGAGCGCACAATGTAACTTTACTTGAGTTTTTTGAGCTTCTTTCTCGAATTACAGGTATTCCAGCTCCAAAAATTAGGCTTCCTCTAGCTCCGATTGTTTTTCTTGCTCTGATTTCGGAAGGGTTTTCCCGCCTTACAGGCTCAACACCTGCGATTCCGCTAGAAGGTGTAAAAATGAGCCGCCACTTTATGTATTTTTCAGCCAAAAAAGCTGTAAGAGAACTTAGGCTACCTCAACAACCTTTGGAAAAGGCAGCTCGAGATGCGGTAGATTGGTACATTGAAAACGGATACTGCAAAAAACCAATAAGGAGAAAAATTTAATGAAATTTCCCCTGGATCTTGCTGTTGCTATGATTAAATATCTTGTGAGTCAAAGACTTAACAAGGTTGAACGCTATCCCCTTGTTTTGATGCTTGAACCTACCCATCGCTGTAATCTTCAATGTGCCGGCTGTGGGCGTATTCGTGAATATAAAGATACTCTTGATCGAGAAATGACCCTGGAGGAGTGTCTGGAGGCGGTTGATGTAACCGGAACGCCTGTTGTAACCATTACAGGTGGAGAGCCTCTTCTCTACAGCAGAGTTTTGGAGCTTGTAAATTCCGTGCTTCGGCAGGGACGTTTTATATTCTTTTGCACGAACGGCTTACTATTAGAAGAAGCTCTTCCTCGTTTTAAGCCTCATTCTCACTTTTACTGGAATATCCACTTTGATGGCACTGCTCGAGTGCATGACGAAATTATAGGCAGAAAAGGTGGTTTTGATAAAGCTTTGCGAGCATTGCGCATTGCTAAGCAAAAAGGCTTTCAGGTAACCACAAACACCACGGTTTACAAAGAGACCGACATCAAGGATCTGGAAGAGCTTTTCGAAATTCTTACCGCTGAGGATGTCAACGGTATCCTTGTTGCCCCGGGGTTCAGTTATGTGGATGTTAAAAAATCTGGGGAGGATCATTTTCTGGACAGACAGGAAATAACTAAACGTTTCAAAATCATCAAGACATGGCAAAAACGCTTTCCCATTATGAGCAATCCTCTTTATTTAGATTTTTGCGCGGGAGAGCTTTCTCTTAAGTGCACGCCCTGGGGAAATCCCACCAGAAACCCTCTGGGCTGGAAATCGCCGTGTTACCTAATTACAGATCGGCATTACGATACCTATCGAGAATTCATGGAAAATACCGACTGGGATTACTATGCTTCTGGCAAAGATCCTAGATGTCAGCAGTGTATGGTTCATTGTGGCTACGAACCCACGGTTATAAGAACCATGAATCTAAAAAGAATACTGCGCATGGTTAAATGGAATCTCGGTTTGTAAATTTTCCACTCTGGAATACCCCCATGCTTGATTTACTTTCCCTGGTGTGGAATACAATTCTATTTAGACCTTACGTTTTTGGCTTTCTGCTTATTTATCTCTTTTCTGCTTATCTTTTCCTTGGTGTAAAAAAAACTCTCGTTTATATACCTATCGGCTACTTGATCGCCTGGGTCTCAGAGTGGTGTTCAACCCATTATGGAATTCCTTATGGGTTCTATCGCTATATCCCCACCACAACTCATCGTGAACTCTGGATAGGGGGAATCCCCTTTATGGATTCCCTTTCCTATGTTTTTCTAAACTATGCCGCCTATGGAACAGCATGTTGGCTTTGTCTTAAGTATAACTTGCCGACCAAGATTTTTTATTCATGGAGGTTTACCTTTCTGGGAGCATTTATGCTTACCGTTCTGGACGTTATTATTGATCCGGTAGCACTGCAAGGTGATAAGTGGTTCCTCGGCAAAATTTACGAATATCCTTCTGGCGGAATCTATTTCGGAGTGCCCTTATCTAACTTTGCGGGATGGTTCATTGTTGGCGTTGTGCTAATGCGTATTCTTCAATGGCTTGGCAATAGTCGCCCTACTTCCTTATCTCTTAATCCAGGCCTTTTACTTGCTACTGGACTTTATGTTGTGATTCTTCTCTTCAACCTTGCCGTAACAGCTTACATTGGAGCATGGAAGCTCCTTGCCGTTGATTTTGTCGTACTTTTTCTGAGCTGGTTGATATGCACCGTTTATTGTTCTTCCCACACGACAATAAGAGATCGATCATGAGGGATGAACCTTGAAAAACCTCGTTCCTGAAAATCTTCCCATATCCAGTGTGACCTGTGATTTTCCAGGGGGTTTTCAGGGACTTGCTGTGGTCCCCATATTTTGGGAACACTAACAATCACCTTTTTAGCTATCCTTTTAAGTTCTTCAAGGAAAACGTCTCCATCTTTTCGCTCTAAATGCTCAAGTATTGCAACAGCTAAGGCTAAATCATAGCTTTTTGAAGGTAGCTTGGGAAGGATTTCAAAAACATTTCCCACCATAATTCTGTCATAAGCCCATCGAGGAATAAAGTCCACATAGGGTCTGAAGCCTTCTATGGCGTCAATTCTGATATCCCAGAGAGAAGATAGCAATTTTTTTAAGAAGTTTTTGTCATCATCGTACATCTCCAGATAGATTCGGATCATGAATCCATAAACTCCTATGCCGCAACCTACATCAATGATTGATCTGGGGCGCTGATGCTTGATCTCGTAAATAATAGCAGGAATTTGTTCAAGATTGCTGTATGGCATCTTTTCTATACTCCCATTGCCAGGCGTTTTTGGTTATTATGTATCCCTTGGAGTTATCTCTTATTACTTCAGGCGTGCCGTTAAACCAGATATCACAATTCCCACACAGAGGCACTCTGGAATAAAGGCCTCTCTGATGCATATTTCTTGCCCATTGAAATCGCTTGCCTTGCCAAATTGAAGCAACTCCTTCTTTTTTGACATTTCCCATTTGTCCTGCATTAAACCAATCTTCGCAGCATAGTCCTACATTGCCGTCCCAATAAATGACCATCATGGAAAAAAGCATAGGGCAGGGAATTCTTTTAGCTTCCGGTGAAACAAGGTGACTTCTCCTACTTCCCATAGGACGACATGGCGAAATAGAGACCCTATCTACTAAAGGAAGCCAGAATTCTACAAATCCATCCACCTGCTGCCACATCTCTTCTTGCACAGTCATGTTCACGTGAGTTGTAACGGTTGAGCCCTTTTTCCTGGCTATCTCGATAAACTTCATGACGTTGCTGAAGACTTTGTCGAAATCAGATCCTTTTCGATATTTGGAAAACAGTTTGGGATCATTTCCGTCTATACTGAAGCTTATCCATTTTAAACCATTTTCTAAAAGCTTTTCGGCTATTTTCGGCGTAAGCAACGTAGTATTGGTAAGAAAGCCAGTGTTAAGATTTGGATAATGGCTGGCTTGAGCCAGTACATCGGGTAAGTCCTTATAAAGTAGAGGTTCTCCAGCCCCATGAAGAGCTAATGTGATGGGTTGTCCGGATGATCCCAGTTCTTCTACGATGCCAAAGGCGAGAGCCTTTTCCATGAATCCCTTTTCTCTTGGTAGCTTGCCATTGATAAGAAAAGGCGAGAAAGGGCTGTGAAAGGTGCACATAATACACCGAAGGTTGCAATGGTTGGTGAGTTCAAGATATACCATTTGAGGCATGGGGGTTGGAGAAACCGATGAGACACTTTCTCTTTCTCTGCTGTTGATTTTTAACTTTGTCAAAAAAATATTTTTCAGCCGCTCAATCTTGTTTTTCATTTGAAGCTTTGTTTGACTATTTCCCATGTATGCTCCAGATAACAGCTCCCAATTTCTCCGTGAACTTTTTCAATCTGAAAATTTTCTATCCTTTTTTCATCGTATATCATAAGCCCTTCATCGTCCAGTATTCTAGCCTGAGCATAATAATGTCCCCCGATGATTGGCACTTTGGGAAATTTTAGAATTATGTTTTGGCTTCCGGAAAGAGGCGGCATGCCATCGAAATGTGTTGCCGCAACATAAATGCCCCAACCTGTGGGAGCTTTTATGGAAACCGCAAGATGGTATCGTACATCTTCTGACGCAGCCTCGGTATGGATATAAAACGTAAGATCCGAACCTCGCTTGAGCCTGGAGTGATTTTCAAGGGAAAAATTAGTAATTTTCACTAACACCTGACCGTTCTGTTTTTCAATAACTTCGGTTGTTTCCGTCTTTTTTCTTTCCCTTTCAAGTAACTCCCATTCGTAAGCTGCCACAACTTCTTCTGGATTTCCGTCCATCCATATTTCTCCATTTTTGATCCAGATTACTCTATCGCTCACTCTGGTGACCTGATAAAGGGCGTGAGAACAGAAAAGCAGTGTTCCGCCAGTCTTACGAAATTCAAGGATTCTATCGATACATTTTTTTTGAAAGTAAACGTCTCCTACAGCTAGAGCTTCGTCGATAATCATAATATCGGGTTCAAGACAAGCCACCACTGAAAATGCAAGTCTCATGACCATTCCAGATGAGTAAGTCTTTATCGGTTGGTCTATGAATTCACCTAGTTCGGCAAAATCTTCTATTGACGGCAATTTCTTCTCGAGAAAATTTCTATCATAACCAAGAATATGACCATACTGAAAGACGTTTTCTAGCCCTGTAAGCTCCGGATGAAATCCAATGCCAAGCTCTAAAATTGCCAACACCTTTCCTTTAACTTCAATTGTTCCTGAGGATGGAGTGAGGGTGCCGGCTATAATCTGCAAAAGAGTGCTCTTTCCGGCTCCATTGTCTCCAATAATTCCAAGAGATTCACCTTTTCGTAGGGAGAAGGAAACGTTTTTTAAGGCTGTAAAGTTACGATGGTAGGGTCTTCTGAAAAGAATTTCTTTCAATCGGTCAGAAGGCTTGGCATAGAGCCGGTAACTCTTTGAGATCCCTTGGAGACGCAAAATATAATCGTCGTTCATTTTAACATTGCTCTAAAAACTTCCTGGTATTTTAGGGAAATCTTTTCAATATCGAACTCTTTAGCCCTTTTGTAGGCTCGATACGACATTTCTCGCCAAAAATTGATGTTTCCACAAAGTTCTTTCATCGCTTCAGCCATTTCTTCCTCTGTTTTAACCAGTATCCCGTACCGTCCTCCATCCAAAACTTCTCTTGGACCATATGGACAATCATACGCAACAACCGGCAGTCCGACTGCAAGAGACTCGGCAAGAGTGTAACCAAATTCTTCCGAAAGACAAGCATGAATAAAAATGTGGCTTTTCATGAGAAAAGGCATCACGTTACTTTGATAGCCAAGCCATTTAATATGATTATCCAGTCCTAGTTCCTTAGCATAATGTTCGGCTTCTTGCCTGTGGGGACCATCTCCTACCATTATTAGCCTTGCCGTAGGGATTTGCCGATGAAATAAGCCGAAACTTCTAAGAATAAAATCAAGTCGTTTTTCCTGTGAAACCCTTCCAACCCAGGCAATTTGTGGGTTTTTCCAGGACTTTTCTCGCTGAACCAACACCTTGTCTAAGCAAAGTTTTGGGACTCTGACACCGTTAGGAATAATTATGGCTTTTTGTGGATTTACTCCAAAGTGCCGTGCGTAATCTTGGAGGGATAACCTAGATGGGGTGAGGAAATAGTCAGAGCAGGCGAATGCGGTTAAAAAAAAATCCTGTAAAGTCCCCGACGAGATGGAGGTGCAAAATGTTTAAGATAGTTTAAACAAGAACCTCTGGGACTTGCTACATGGATAAACGAACCTGGCATAAACTTTCTGGTTACCGATACAATAAAGGCTGCGTAAGGCATCATAGCTAACACTATTCTAGGTTTGATATGCCTTACGTAAGAACAGAAACTGAATATGTCCCGCAATATCTCTCCCCAGCCCCAAAACCAGGACATGAAAGGTTTTACGGTCACCGGTAGTCTATCATAAAGGGCTTTTTCAAAAGCGACTTCATTTGTTAGCACTGCTACATTAATGAATGCTTCAGACAGTGCTGTAGCGATATTTATTGTTGTCCTTTCTGCTCCACCCCAACCACCGGTGGGGTGGAAAATAAGAACGTCGTAAGCGTTATCTGACATTTTAGTAGAAAGCAACCCCTGTATCAAAATATCTTAGGTAATATTCCTTATACCAATTGTCGTAAACGAAAAGCCATCGTTCATCAAAATCTGTGATTGTTTCCGGTATTGAAAACTCACGCTGTCTGATTTTTGTCTTGGGAAGCGAATATTTAACTTTAACATGCACTGTTCCTATGTTTCCCTCTACTTTAACATCTGTCACAGTGGCTTCATGATATTTTACAGCCCTATGTTTTTCAATAAATTCTTCTGGAGACATTCTTGCTCTCAGGAAAGGATCATAATATTTGTAAGCTTCCTTGAGATCTCCTTTGACCATTGCTTCCCAAAATTGAGATGCTCGGTCCTTTAACATTTTGACCTTTTCAGGGGAGCCAGGATCTTCAACAAGGGATTTTCTGTGAATACCCGATATTGAGCTACAAGACAATATCAAAACTGACAAAATCATTAACAAACAGATTTTGATGAAGTTGTTTTTAGCCATTCCTGTCATATATTTTCTCCTCGCTTTATTTGTTGAGTTTGAAAGATATCAACACGGGATAAGCTTCGTCCATAGCATCATTTTTAAATCGATGAGCAAGCACATGATAAGTTCCCTGATGTTCTATAAGATTGTTAACATCCCAGTGAAGAACAGTATTGAATTTGCCAGGATCTTCAAGTGGTATGTCCTTAGCTTGCCAAGTTACGCCACCATCTGTTGAGTAGTTCATATAAAGGTTGGCTCTTATATTTCTGTAATCATTCCATACCACAACAACAGTTTTGCCTTTTGCAACAATATTTGGAAATTGAGCTCTAGTATATGAGCCAAAAGCATCGTGTCTTATTTGAACAGGCCCGGAAAAACTCTTTCCACCGTCATTGGAGTAAAAGAATAAAAGCTGATCTTTAAGTTTTTTGGGATCATCCTCGGATTTACTTTTATTTACAGCACTTAAAGCCAAATAGACATTTTGGTCATCGCCTGCCACAACCTGCATTCCTGTGAGATCAAAATATCTTGTAGTTTCAAAAACCTGTCTCTGCCAGGTTTTTCCACCGTCGTCCGAGTAGGCCATTTCTGTGACAGGAACTCCATCATAGGAGTTGAACCAGAATACCATAAGTCTATTTCCCACTTTCAATGGCCGGATATAAATTGACACTATTCCGACCTTGCCTATGGATACAGGTTCTTCCCAACCTTTTTCTGTTGCTTTTCTAAAAACCATTTCATGGATGTTTTCATTAACTACTTCTGTAAAAACATAAGCATTTCCTTTTTCATCGGTTACTAACGTTGGATATATAGATGCTCTGGTTTGAGGGGTTACTTCAAAAGGTTCAGAGAATGTTTTACCTCCATCGAAAGATCGGCTGGCATAAATCGAATTCTTATGCCCTTTAGAATCGCCTTTCTCGCCGTACCAGACAAGATTTACGATATTTTCTGCACATCCCAGTTTAATTCTAGGTAGGGGTTCTGTAGTTTTATCAACGACTATTGGATTTTCTACCTGGCTGGCTTTTAGGTCTAAAGTGGTAAAAAACAGGGTTTTTACGTTAGTTTTCGCTCTCCATGCTGTATGAAATTTATTGTTGATTATACATCCTACAGGTTCTGATGGTGTTTCTTTCTTATCTGCATTAAAAATAAATTTTACTTTAGAATATGCGTTTTTTGCAACAATTTCATTTTTCGGATTTACAAAGAGAATCCATAAGTTTTTGTCATCAGTAGAGGGGATAATGTACCTTGGTTGTTTTAGCTCTATTATATCTTCTGAGTAGGTTTTTTCTTCTATGTGCGCTCCGTATGTTTGGGGTGCAGTAAACATCGTAACAGCAAAGAGCATCAATAGCAAACATCTAGTTTTCTGATTTTTGACCATACTATAACTACCTCCTTAATAAACATAGCTCGGTTACAATGGCACAAAAATGGGTAGCCAAAAAGAGCTACCCATTTAACTGATAAGACTTAAACTTACTTGAGACTAGGTCAATCCAACTTTATTCGTTTTACCACCGAACAATTCGACCTCTTACCCAAATGAAATTGTTAATAGCACCCTTAACCTGACCGCCGTCAAATGAGGTCGTACCAATATTGTATTCAAGCTTCCCGATTGTTGCTTGCCTTGTCCATCTGCGATCATCGTCGGGCAGAAATAGATATGCCCATCCTTCAGCATTTGTATTTTTGAAAATGTTCCATACAGCACTACTCATATAATGGTCGATCGTAGATGCATCGGTACATTTTACATTCTTAACAACATCGAAACTTAAGCATCTTTCGTCGTAGTCGAACATACCAGCTAGAGTGTTCACATCTTGCCTAGTTATGCCGTCAATAGCACAATACAACTGAATACCTACTGTCAGAT
>Ga0197142_1000183_pt1 | contig 56049 bp, 48 predicted proteins | sample GBS60_MetaG_FD_148614 | JGI IMG/M metagenome (GOLD analysis project Ga0197142, IMG submission 148614) | Sediment microbial communities from Great Boiling Springs, Gerlach, Nevada, United States - GBS 60_MetaG | ecosystem: Environmental > Aquatic > Thermal springs > Hot (42-90C) > Sediment... | reverse complement strand
GCAGTTCTGATGGCTCCAGGGAAAGCCCGCAAATCTCCTCGGCTGTTTTCCCCCGTTGCAGAAGCTCTTCAGCAAATGCGGCGGCAATCCCGCCCGTGAGCACCAAGTGGTCGTAGAGTGAGACCCAAGGGATACGGGTATCGGAGAGCATGTAAGTCTCTCGGCGCAACCGCTCCCCCAACACTGACTCGAACTCCTGCACAAGTTGTCGTGCTCGCATGTGTTCCTCCCACCAATGGCGCTGAAGGTATAGCCTGCCTCTGCCGTGTTCTTCACCGCCCTCTACAGCAAAGCCCCTATCCAGCTACCGCCTGCCATGCAATCGGTGCACTACGAATTTACACATCCCCCTACAGATGCACACTATCCCCACTGGACGTTGCCCCACTTATCGCGCCCGAACGCCAACCACAGCACCCGCGCTCAGGTGCGCCCGTAGGTCCAGTGCAGCATCCCGGCGGTGAAGAGAGCGCCACCGACGATATTGCCCAGCGTCACGGGAATTTGGTTCCACATCCACCACTGCCCAACGGTGATGTTTGCCCCCATCAGCATGCCGGCGGGGATCAGGAAGAGGTTGACCACGGAATGCTCAAATCCCAGTGCAAAGAAGGTGAAAATCGGCATCCACATTGCCAGGGTCTTCCCTACAACATCCTGCGCCGAGAGTGCCAAAAAGGCTGCCAGGGTGACCATCCAGTTACAGAGCACGGCTTTGACGAAGGCTACCCAGATACCTTTCGCACCGAGCTCGGCATAGAACAGTGTCTTGTGCTCAGCAACCCGGATCAAGCGCTGCGCCCAGGGCTCAAGCGTCGTCCCTGCTGCTGTCCAGGCAACGGCAACCAGCCACGCCAGGAGCACCCCACCAACGATATGCGCTACATATGCCAGCGTCCAGTTCCTGGCAAGCTCGGGCAGTCGGATGCGCCGCTTCCACAAAGGCAGCAGGAGCAAGGCGAAATTGCCCGTGACCAACTCCAACCCCAGCAGGTTCAGCATGACAAAGCCCACTGGGAAGACCAAGGCACCAACCAGTGCTATCCCTGTCAACTCCGCAGAGTAGACTGCCAGCGCCGTTGCAAATCCCAACAGTGCCGCCGAGAGGAAGGCGCGAATGCCGATATCCCGGATGGACAACCGCGCCTTCCGCTCCCCCAGCTCGGTCGCCTGGCGCAGCAATTCGTCTGGCTTTACGTACATTGCTCCGTCCTCCGACGCTGCCGAGCAAAGGTCCACCAGACCGCTACGACACCTGCCAGCGTTGGGGCAAATAGAAGCAACATGCCCCATTCCAATGTGAGCGCCCCCGTTTCGGGGTTATAGCCGTAGCAGCGGAATGGTAAATCTGCTGTGGGCAAAGGATACGCCAGCACAGGGTCCCCCCGCAACTCTCGCAGAATTGCCCGAAGCTCTGCCGTACGGATGAGCGCGCCTACATGGACTCGAACAACCCGCCCGTTCCGCACGCCGACGACCATTGCGGGGTGGTCATATTGGTCGGTCCCAGCAACCGGGGAATACCAAAAGCCCACCGCCTCCAGCAACGGGGCAAGGGCACTGGGTTCGGCTGTAGCAAACAGCCATCCGTCCCGTCCTATCCCATTCCTACGGGCGAAGGCTGCAAGCTGCTCTGGAGTATCAGCAGAATCGAAGCTCACCACCAGGATACGGTATTTCCTCCCCACACCGCCCACCCGCTCCGCAGCGTCCCTGAGCTGGAGCAGCAACGGCGAACACACGCCCGCGCAGCGCGAGAAGGCAAAGACCAGTAGCAGCGGCTTCTCCCGCCACAGCGCAGCGAGCGTTTGTACCGCTCCATCGGCGCTCTGCAGTCGGGCATCTGGCAGTAGCCGGTAGAGTACCTTCCCCTCCTGCGGCATGAGGGGATCGGCTCCGGCAGCTTGCCGGCGCTCCTGGGCGCTTGCAATCGTCAATCCGACGCAGAGGAGCCCTGCGCCCCAGCCAATGCCGCGCCCCATTGCTTCCCTACAGTCACCAGGTAGAGCAGCACCCCAAGGACCACCAGCGCGATGAAGAATGTCGCAATTCGTGCCAATTGAACCCCAAGCTCTGCATCCGGCGGGTATACAGCGTAGCGGCGCGGCACACCGTTGGCACCGCTCAAGTAGAACATCAGCACAAAGCCGTAGCCACCGACGAGGAGCAGCGCCATAATCGCGCGCCGCATCCCTGTGCTTTCACCCCTGCCCGAAAGCTCCTGCACCAGGTGTGCCACAAAGCCCAGCACGATGAACACAATTCCGGCAAGCAAGTACGTGTGGAAATGCGCCGGTACCCAGAGCGTGTTGTGGAAGCGGAAGTTGAACGCAATCGTGGAATCCAGCACCGCTGCAACGCCACCAATTGCCCAGCCCATGGTGCCCCAGAACATCAAGCTCGATGCCAGAGTCCAGCGCACCGGACGGCGGTATACCTGCGAGAGCGTCCCCAACAGCGTCACCACCGCCGCCGGGATCGAGACCCCGTACGAAGCAAACTGCCCCACAACGCTCAGCCACGTCGGCTGCGCAAAGTCCATGTAGAGGTGATGGAAGTACGCCGTCAACACCAGCAGCAGCACCAAGTTCCACGCAACCACCAACGGCACCCCCGTCTTCCAAGGCTGCCCACTGTACTTGGGCAGCGCCGAATACAGGAAACCGATCCCGTGGTACATCGCCAGGTTCACCAACGTATGCCCGAAGAAGAAGATGAGGTTCTTGACCAGGAGCGGGTCCACCATCGAACCGCTGAAGCGATGCACCAGCATCAACGCCAGCATCACCACAGCAGCCAGCAGCGCAATGATACCCGCAATGGCGCAGACCGTTGCCACCAGTACGACCGGCGGAATCTCTGGACTCGGCTCCCCTTTGCGCAGGTACTGCCATCCGAGGGCAACTTTGAGCGGATAACGCGCAGCAATTGCCCGCAACAGCTCCAGCTCCCAAATCACCCATGCCACTCCCAGTACTGCCACCGCCGTCAGGAAAATGTCGGTTGCCGTACCTGACCAGGCTCCCGAGGGCACAAAGGGCAAGGGATAGAGGAAGTACCAACCCGGTGCAAAGCCGTTGAAGAAGTTCACCACCAAGAGCACCACACCCACAGCGGTCAGCCCCGTCGACAACCACAGCCAACGGGTCTGGAACTGCACATGTGGCGATACCGCCCACAGCAGTGCTACAAACGACGCCGCGTAAATCAAGCCCACCAGTCCCAGTCCATGCAGCGTCATCGAAGCGTAAAACCACTGTGGATTCGGAACCAACTCCTGCAACCATCCCGCCTGGTACATGCGCATGAAGACCCCCAACAACCCCAGAAGCGGAAAGAGCACCAGGAACAACCCGCCCCACAGCCATGCAAGGTGCCGTATCCCTGGGCTCTCCGCCAGTTCTCGCTGCCGTCCAAGAGCGAGCTCTGTCATGGCATCCTCCGCTGTGAAGAGGAACTTACCGAGGAGAGTTCTTGTGCAACGGCTTGAAAAGTGCTTTGCATCACGTGATGCGCCGTTCCGCAGTACTCCAGGCACAGAATCTTGTAGCTACCGGGCTTGTGCAGCCGCACAAAAAGCCGGTTGACATACCCCGGCATTGCCTGGGTCTGCCCTACCAGCTTGCCATCGGGACCGAAGATCGCCACGCCGTGATTGACATCCAAGCTGGTCACGCGGAACTCTACCCAGCCCCGTACAGGCACCTGCGCCTGATACCCAAGGGCATTGCTGAACTCCTCCTCATTGCTCACCGGCTGCAAGGACTGGGCAAAAGCAAACTGCTTTGCCGTCACGTAGACCACAGCATCGGGGATCTGCCCCTTTGGGTACGGGGTTCGGGGCACGGTAAGGAGGAACGTTGTCCCCAGCACCACCACCATGGCGATGAACAAGGGCTTACGGAAGCGTGTCAGCGAAGCCGCTGCACCTGCTGAGCCTTTGCTCGTGCTCCAGACATAGATATACACCCCCGCAACCAGCAAGGCGATCACGAGCCAGAGAAGCAGAATTGTTGTCGGCGCCATTGCTTTGCCCTCCTATGCAACTTCGCCGACGCAAATATACAACGAGTTCGGCTGACTTTGGTCAGTCCAGGTGCTGATGTATATTGCTTCCCGAAATGCAGTCCTCCTGGCACCCCGTCTCCGCCGCGGGACCCTGCTCGGAATGCAGGGATGGGAAAGGACAGCGTTAGAGTTGGAAGTTGCGCAGTCGGTAGCTGAACTGCAGCATCACATACCGGCGCAGCACTTGCGTGAGGCTATCTTCGATGTATTGCCCGCTTACCGAACGGCTCACCCCCGTGTTCTGCCCCAGGATGTCGGTGATGGCAAGGCGAAGCTCAGCTGCGTTCCCCTGCAGGAAGCGGTATCCCAGCGCCGCATTCCACAGGAGGATGGGGCGGTCCATCTCGCCTCCGAGCCCGTTGTAGTTAGTGTAGCCAAGTTGCGTTGCAACCACCCACTGCTGCCAGGGCAGCAAAGTGATGCTGGCGTTGGCTTGGTGCTGCACGTAGACACGATTGTCCAGCGTTGCGGCATCGGAATGCACACGGCTATAGCTGAGCGTGTACGAGAGGTTGAAATCCACCTCCTGGCTCCAGTTGCTGCTCAGCCCCAGCCCAAGCGCCGGAGCAAGCGCGCGCGAGGCAATCTGCACACCGTTGACCACTGCGGGCGTCTGGGTGTAGTCGAGCGTGAGATTGAGCGTGAGCGTGCTGCGCAATACCGGAGCCGGCACCCCCAGTACCCAAAATGTCCGAGCACTCCAGTAGCCATCGAGGTTGACCGGGCGGGTGTACTGCGCCCCCGGAGGCAGACGGAGATCCGGTCCCAGCACCGTATCCTGGGACGCGATAATGGTCTCGGTGCTGATGTACCGCTGCCCGTACATCAGGCGCAGCATAGCAAAGAGGAAGCCTCCACTGGTCAGCTGTACCTGGTGATAGCGCGCAAAGAGCATGTGGGTGTAGGCGGGGCGTAGTTCCGGATTGCCCGAGCTCAGCGTCAGTGGGTTTGAGTTATCCACCGCCGCCTGAAGCTGCGTAGCTGTTGGAAGGGTCACAAAAGGACGGTAGACCGCACGCAGATTCTGCGTGCGCGAGAAGTTGTACTGCAGCATCAGGAAGGGCACGAGATACCCGAAGCGGCGCTCTACCTCCCAGGGGGTACCGAGCTGCTCCCGCGCCGAGAGGCGACCCCATTGGTAGTCCAGGCGCGCTGTCCATTGCAACCGCGAGGAGCTGTACTGCGAGGAGATCCCAAGCTGCTGTTGGAAGAGGTTCCGGCGCAGTGCCGAGCTCAAGGCGCCCATGCGCAGCAGGTCGTTGCCGGCGGAGTCAAGCTGCCAGGCTTCGCGGTTGCTGTAGCCCCACTCCCAGCCAGGGCGATAGAGCAGTTGTAGCGTCAGGAGGCTATCCAGCGGCTCGGAATAGCGCAGCTCCGCCGAGAGCGTTGTCGTACGCCCATCCACGGCAGTTCGCTGCCCGAAGCTACCCATTGCGGGAGATGTGTCCTGCACATCGAGCGCGCGCGTTATCCACTGCGTGGAGCGCTGTAGCTGGGGTTGGTGTTCCGCCTCCAGCTCCACCGAGAGGGAGCGTCCAGGAGCAAACCGCCGGACCAGCAGCAACCGTGTTGAGCCCTGCAGCAGCTCCGCTTTCGTTACACTGCGGTTGCGGATGCTGGAAAGCGTATCGCCTGTGCTCTGCAGCATCCATCCCCACTGCCGTGGGGAGCTTTCCGAGGGCTGGAAGACCACCCGCGGGGTCAGCAGCAGCGTAATGGCTGAATCCGGAGTCCACTCCGCCCGCAGGTTCAGCCGGTGGGCATTCAGGATGCCCGAACCCCAGCTCTGCTCGCGGTAGAGCGCGGCGCCGGCACTGTCCACAGTGAAGTACTGCCGCCACAACTGTGTCTCGGCTGAATTGCGCAACTGGTTGAACACGTAGCTTGCCGTCACATCCAGCCAGTTACCCCAGCGATTGGAGTACATCACCCCCAGGGCATGTGTGGTGTTGATACCCGACTGTTCTGGGACGAAGAAGTTCCGAAGCTGCGCAAACGGTCCACCCCTTCCGCGCATCCCTGGCGGAGGTCCAGGGAAGCGCCCGCCCTGGAAGAGCATGCGCATGACCATGGGTGGGGGTCCTCCGCTGGATGCCTGACCGGCGAAGTTCACAATGCCGAGAACGTCATCCAGGGAAAAGTTCTGCTGATTGATGTTGTTGCTCATCCCCACAAGCGACATGCGCAGCGTATCGCGGAAGAAGTTGAGCGTGCCTCCGCTGTGGTAGCGCGAACTGCTCCCATAGCCGCCGTAGAGCCGCCCGAAACGCCCGGTACGCATTGCCGGGTTGGTGATGATGTTGATGGTCTTCTCCACCGAGGAGGGGTCGCGCACCCCCGTCAGCCGCGCCTGTTCACCTTCGCGGTCGAAGATCTGCACCGCTTGCACTATCTCTGCCGGCAGGGTCCGCAGCACTGCCATCGGGTCTTGCCCGAAGAACTCGCGCCCATCCACCAGGACTCGACGCACCGTTTCCCCGTGCGCGGTCAATTGCCCCTGTTGGACGTTCACACCTGGGAGCTTGCGCACGAGCTCCTCGGCGGTGGCATCGGGATTGACCTTGTATGCAGAGGCGGCGTACTCGACCGTATCCTGCTTGACCTGTACGCGCTCCTGCACGGCTTCGACGGTGACCTCGCCCGTCTGGATTGGCAAGCTCTCCATGAGCAACTCCCCCAAATCAAGCGATTGGCGCACCTGCAGTGGGCGCTCCAGCGTGCGGTATCCTACCAGGCTGATGCGCAACCGGTAGCGTCCCGGCTCGGGAAGGGCAACTTGGAATTCCCCCCGCGGATTCGCCACCGCGCCCCATCGGCGCGCCGTATCCGGAAGAGAAAGGAGCTGAACCGTTGCCCCAGAGAGCGGGGTTCGCTCGCGGGCATCGAGCACACGCCCCCGCACCAGGAGTTGTGCCTGCGCCCAATGCACAAGCACTCCGGCACTGCAGAGAAGCGCTCCAAACCAACGACGGTATCCGCACATGGCAGACTCTCTGGCTATCCCACCAAAAGGCTTTAGACACCTGTGAAGGCTCAAGGTTTAGCGCTGCTCAAAACCCCGTCGCGCAGGAAGAGGATTCGGTCAGCGGTAGCGGCGATCTCCTCACTATGCGTTGCCAGGAGGAGTGTCAAGCCGAACTCGCGCCGCAGCTCCTGCAGGAGTTGCAGCACCGCTTGGGCATTGAGCGTATCAAGGCTTCCCGTGGGCTCATCTGCCAGCAGCAGCTTTGGGGAGTTCATCACGGCTCGGGCAACGGCAACGCGCTGCTGCTCGCCACCGGAGAGCTCCGCTGGACGATGCTGCGCCCGGTGCCCCAGCCCAACGTGTTCGAGCAGCTCCAACGCACGCCGCCGCGCCTGCCGCCAACCCACGCCCGCAATGAGCGCCGGCAGCATGACGTTCTCCAGTGCCGTCAGCTCCGGTAGGAGGTGGTAGGCTTGGAAGACGAACCCCAGCACACGATTCCGCAGATAGGCACGCTCTGCCTCGCGCAGTGCCCCATACCGGTAGCAGCGCCCATCGAGCCAGAGCTCAATCTCGCCGCGATCGGCAACATCGAGCATTCCCAGCAGGTGCAACAGCGTGCTCTTGCCCGCCCCGGAGGGTCCAACCAGGGCAACGAATTCCCCAAGTTCGAGTTCGAGCGATACCCCACGCAGCACGGGAGTATCCTGCGGAGCGCGCACGGAGTAGCTCTTGTACAACTGCTGCGCTCGCAGCACCGTACTCATCGGCACTGCCGCAGAATGCGCAGGTCGTTCTGGTAGAGCAGACGGATATCGTCTAGCCCCAACCGCAGCAGCGCAATCCGCTCAATGCCCATGCCGAAGGCGTAGCCGAGGAACTCCTCCGGGTCAATGCCGCCGTTGCGCAGCACTGCTGGATGGACCATCCCGCAGCCGCAGATCTCCAACCACCCATTACCCTTGCAGACTCGGCATCCGGCACCCCGGCACAGAAAACAGCGGATATCCATCTCTGCGCTGGGCTCGGTGAAGGGAAAGAAGGAGGGACGGAAGCGGTACTCGGTGCCGGGACCGTAGAACGCCTGCGCAAAAGCAACCAGGACGCCTTTGAGCTCAGCAAAGCTCACCGAACGGTCAACCACCAGCCCCTCGACTTGGTGGAACTCCGCCAGGGAGCGTGGAGTGATCTCCTCGTTGCGGTAGACCCGACCGGGCACAATCGCCCGAATCGGCGGGCGCAGCGTGCGCATGAGCCGAATCTGCACCGGTGAAGTATGGGTACGCAGCAACCATTGCCGATCGGGCGTCAGGAAGAAGGTGTCTTGCATATCGCGGGCGGGATGCTCCGGCGGGAAGTTGAGCGCGGTGAAGTTGTGCTCGTCATCTTCGATATCGGGTCCTTCGGCAACCTGGAAGCCCAGCCGGGTGAAGATGGCGACAATCTCATCGAGCACCTGCTGGATGGGATGGCGTTCACCGAGGAAGGAGCGCCGTCCGGGCAACCAGAGGTCAAAGCGCAGCTGCTCTTCGGCACGCTCCTGGAGCAAGCGCTGCAGCGTCTGGTAGCGCTGCTGGACGAACTGCTCCAACTCGTGCAGCAGCCGCCCTACAATGGGTTTCTGTTCTGCGGGAAGCTGGCGGAAGCGCTCGCGCAGCTGCCCAAGCGTACCACGCCGGACCAGATGGCGTTGCCGGAACTGCTCCAGCTCCTGTAGCGAGGCAATCTGAGCGAGCTCCTGCTCGAATTGCGTCCGGAGTTGTTGCAGCTCCTCCTGCATGGTCTTGGGCAGGCGCGCTTCGAATCAGGAAAACGCCCGGCGCACCAGCGCACGGAAGACTTCGGGCTGATTCATGGCAAACTCTGCCAGCACCTTGCGATTGATCTGGATGTGCTTGGCGCGCAGAGCGTGCATGAGGCGGGAGTATGTCGTGCCCTCCTGCCGGGCAGCCGCATTGATGCGGATGATCCAGAGCCGGCGGAACATCCGCTTGCGCTGGCGCCGGTCACGGTAGGCATACTGGAGCGCCTTGGCAACGTGGTCCTTTGCCTGCCGTAGTAGCTTGCTGCGCGCACCCCAGTAACCTTTGGCAAGGCGTAAAATCTTCTTACGCCGCTTACGCGAAGCAACTCGATTCCGTGCACGCATGGGGGTTGCTCACTTCTGAGCTCACATCACCGTAGGGCAAGCATCCGCTCGACCCGACGCCGATCGGCGCTGCTCACCAACGCCGGACGGCGCAGGCGCCGCTTCCGTTTGCGCGATTTCCCCAGTAGGAGATGGCTCCGATAGGCGCGCTGCCGGCGAAGCTTGCCCGTTGCCGTCAACCGAAAGCGCTTGGCTGCAGACCGATTCGTTTTGACCTTCGGCATCGTCCTCGGAAGGGTGCGTTAGACCTTGTTGTCACTACGCTGCTCGGCTTCGAACTTCTGGATTTTGAGCCGATCGGGCGCCACAATCAGCGTCATCATGCGCCCTTCGAGTTTGGCGGGCTGCTCCAGCTTGGCAAGGTCCTCAACGGCTTGCCAGAAGCGCTGCAGCAGCTCCTCCCCCCGCTCCGTATAGAGGATCTCCCGCCCGCGGAAGAGCACTGTTGCTTTGACCTTGTGTCCATCGAGCAGGAACTGCCGCGCATGGCGGACCTTGAAGGCAAAGTCGTGCGTGTCCGTGTTGGACTTGAAGCGAATCTCCTTGAGTTGGTGCTGGTGCTGTTGGCGGCGCTGGTAGCGCTCCTTCTTCTGCAGCTCATAGAGGAACTTGCCGTAGTCCATCAGTTTGCACACCGGCGGCGTCGCCTGAGGGGCGATCTCAACCAGGTCCAGTCCCTGCTGCTGTGCCAGTGCCAGGGCTTCACGCCGTCGTAGGATCCCGATGGTCTTGCCTTGGGCGTCCACCACCCGCACCTCCGGTGCGGTGATCTCTTCGTTGACCCGATAGCGCTGCTGTGCCACTACTGGCGCCCGATTCGCTTGCTGCTTCAACTCACCCTCACTGCTGTGACTTTCCCGCTTGAGCCCTGCGGGGAGAGTGCGGAAGGAGGGACTCGAACCCTCACGGGTTTCCCCACACGCCCCTCAAACGTGCGCGTCTACCAATTCCGCCACTTCCGCATGTGCAGTGCAAAATTACAAAGCTGTGTGCAGACACTGCCCGCCATGCCTGCAGTGGCAGCTCTCTTGGCACGGAGCTTGTATATTTGCACGGTGGGCTTAAGGTCATGGGAACGGGAGGGCTGCCCCATGCACAAAGGCGCCATCGTGCTCTGCCTGGGAATTGCCTGCTGGGGATGCGCCAGCGCCACCCCCTTCCAGCAACGATGGACGGTGACGGTCGAACCCAGGCATGCCACGCGCTTCCCCGATGAGTTCGCCGAACTCGATGATGACCCCTCGGCTCCAGCCCAGGATACGCTCCTGCAGCGCTCCCTTGAGCAGGCACGCTCATCCTACCTGCAAGCGCTCCACTTCATCGAACGGGGCGACACTGCCCGAGCCGTGCTCGCATTCGAACGAGCGCTGAATATTTTGCAGCCCGTAGCAGAGCTCCCCACAGCAAGCCGCTCGGAGGAGTTTCTCGACCTCCTGCAATCGGTCATCGAAGACTACCAAAGCTACGTCCGCTCCGAGGAACGGGATGATCCTGGTTCGAGCTTCCTCCTTATGCGGCAGCGGCTGCTGGAGATGATCGAACGCTCCTACGTCCAGCACCGCGTACAGCCCTTAGAGCTCCCCACCAATGCAGGGGAGCTGCCCCGGACGACCGTCCCGCTGGTGCTCAACGAGTACGTGGAACGGGCACTGGAGTTCCTCACCACGCGCGGATACCGCTTCATGCGTGCATGGCTGGAGCGCAGCACGCGCTACTTCCCCATGATGCGCCGAATTGCCCGCCAGGAGCAGATGCCCGAAGAGCTCATCTACTTGTCCATGATCGAAAGCGGGCTCAACCCCTTTGCCGTCTCCTGGGCAGGCGCTGTGGGGCTGTGGCAGTTCATCCGCTCCACCGGTGAGCTCTACGGACTGCGCGTGACACCGTGGATAGACGAGCGGCGCGACCCGGAGAAATCCACCCGTGCGGCGATGCGCCATCTGCGTGACCTGTACACGCAATTTGGGGACTGGCACCTTGCGCTGGCAGCCTACAACTGCGGCGCCCAAGCTGTCCAACGTGCCCTCCTGCAAGCCCGCCGTGCCGACAGCACCGCCACGCATCTTGGGTATTGGGAGATTCGCGAACTCCTTCCGCGCGAGACGCGCAACTACGTCCCCCTCTACATCGCCACGACCCTTATCGCACTCAATCCCGAACGCTACGGCTTCCCGACCAACCAGCTTGCCTACCACTCTGAATACGCCTACGAACTCTACGAGCTTGCCGAGCCGATCAATCTCTCTGCCCTTGCCCACTGTATCGGCATCAGCATTGACAGCCTGCGCCAGCTCAATCCGGAGCTGCTCACCCTCTCCACGCCGCCGGACATCCGCCCCTATCCGCTCAAAGTCCCCCCAGGGACCACCAACCGGCTGGCGCAGTGCCTGTTAACCCTTTCGGAGGAGGAGAAGCAGCCCTGGCTTGTGCATACGGTACGCCGCCACGAAAGCCTCAGCGACATCGCTGCCCGCTATGGGGTCTCCCCACAGGAGCTGCGCCGTCTCAACCGCCTGCCCAACGGGCGCGTGCGCGCTGGGCAGCGCTTGCGCATCCCCGTTACTCCGGAAGCCTTGGCGGCTCTCTCGGAGAATTCCCCGTCTGTAGCTCTAAGCGCTACTCCGGCAGCGAATTCTGCCCCATTGGGCACCCGTACCGTCCGCTACCACAAGGTTCGCAGAGGCGAGACGCTCTTTCAGATCGCCACGCGCTACGGCGTCAGCCTCGCCGAGCTCAAAGCCTGGAATGGACTCTCCGGCGATCACCTCCGCGTCGGGCAGCGGCTGCGCATCTATTTGGGCTCTGCTCCCGAGCCCTCGGTGCTGCTCCATGTCGTGCGCCGGGGCGAGACCGCAACTGCCATTGCACAGCGTTACGGCGTGACTGTCCAACAATTGCGCCAGTGGAATCCGAAAAGCTTCCGTAAGAAGCAACTCCTGGCAGGGGCAACACTCCGTATCTACCGCACCGGCACAGCTCAGGCAACTTCGGCAAAGCCCAAGGTCTACATTGTCCAAGCCGGAGATACGCTCTTCTCCATCGCCCAGCGCTTCGGCGTAAGTGTTGAAGAGCTGCGCGCCCAGAACGGATTGGAAGGTGACCGGATCCAGGTCGGACAGCGCCTGCAAATCCCATGAGGTCGTGAATCGCGAGACCTGCTGCACCAGCCGTGCACTCAAAACAGTACAACTGTGGGCACCCCAACGATGCTGCCGACGTGCAGCGCCGCAATATATGTTGCTACCGTCACTGCAGCACTTCTCCCATTGCTGCGGAAACGGCGCAACCATGAGCCCTTCCTCTCCCTGCTCTTTGAGCATCTCCCGATGGCGGCTGCCATTGTGGATGCCTCCGACCGAGTTCTGGCAATCAATCCGGCATTCACCCGACTCTTCGAGTACACCGAAGCCGAAGCCCTCGGGCGCTCAATCGAGGAGCTTATCGTCCCGGAAGAGCTCCGCACGCAAGGACTGGAGTTTACCGAGCGTGCACTGCACGGGGAGCTGATTAGCACGGAGAGCGTCCGCTGCTCCCGCTCCGGAGAGCGGATTCCAGTCTGGATTATGGCAATTGTCCTGCGCACCCCCCTGCGCCGCAGAGGGATTTTAGCGCTCTACCAGGACATGCGCCCAATCCATCGGCAACAGCAGCAGCTGCAGCAACTCCTGGAGCAAACGCAGCAGCTCATGGCTGCCCGCGACCGCATGCTGGCAACGATCTCGCACGACCTGCGCTCCCCACTGGCAGCGGCACAGGGTCTGTGCCAGCTCATCCTCTCGGAAGCTGCCGATGCTGATCAGGTGCGCGCCCACGCAACGAAGCTCGCTGAGCTGCTCGACTACCAACTCAAGCTCATCGGCGACTTGCTGAGCTACTTCCGCACCCATGCGGCGGAGAAGGTCGAGCTGGAGTTGGAGGAGTTCGACCTATGCGAGCTTGCCGTGCAAGTGCTCGATGTACTCACCTTGAGTGCTTATCAGAAGCAAATCCATCTCATCCCACGGTTGCCCGAAGAGCCCATCCCCATTCGAGCCGACCGGTACAAGCTGCAGCGTGTCCTGACCAACCTGTTGACCAATGCCATCAAGTTCACGCCCAGCGGAGGGACGGTCGAGCTGGAGGTCACCACCGATCCCACGCTGCCCTGCCCAATCCTCGTACGCGTGCGCGACACAGGGGTTGGAATCCCTTCCGACCTTCTCCCGAACTTGTTCGAACCCTTCAGTGCTGCCGTCAAACCAGGCACTGCCGGCGAACGCGGAACCGGACTGGGCTTGGCAATCGTCAAGCGATTGGTCGAGCTCCATGGTGGCGCCATCTCCATCTCCTCTCAGCCTGGCATTGGTACCACCGTGGAAGTTCGTCTCCCTCCCTCCCCACTATCCCCTCCGTAAAGGGCTGGATGTCTTGCCGTAGTATTTTTGTAGCTGCGCACTGAACCGTCTGTCTAACGCCTTGTGCACGCCGATGAAGTACTCCGCGTGTGTCTGTGCTGCACTGCTGAGCCTCCTCTCTGTTGTGGCTCAACAGGATGAACTGGACTTGAGCCAGCTGGAAATTCCGCAAGCCCCCGAGGAAGCCAGCATTCCCTACTTTGGCATTGGTGGCGGCTTTGCCGGTATTTTTCTCTTCCCCACCCTCGACGAGCTGAACCAGAAGACCACCGACTGGGCAGTGGGGGAGTTCTCCGCCCCGCTTTTCCTGAGCGGAGCCGAGGGCTTTACTGCCATTGGTATTGTGCCAAATGTCCGAGTCGGCATCTTTGGCGTGGGTGGGAGCAAGCAGTTACAATACCCCCTCTCGATTGCTGGCACAGAGGTCACCCGCACCGTTGAGCTCTCTGTGGGCATGACGGGACTGAGCTTGGGATACGCTATTGTGCCCTTCCGTTCGTTTACTCTGCTGCCCGTGCTTTCGGCAGGATGGGGGATGTTGACCATCGAGCTTGCCCAAGCGCCTGCGACCACGCGTTGGGCAGAGATTAAAGCCACTGCCGACAGTGTTACGTTTCTGCATCGGCTGGCGGCATCGGCATTGTTTGTACATCCGCAGCTCTACGTCGAATACGCTCCGCTGCCCTTCCTGGCGCTGCGCTTGGGCGGGGGATATGTGCTCTCTTCCATGGGCGAGTGGAAGCACAACCGCATCGCTCGGGTGGAGGAGGTTCCCTCGAAGGTCAACTTCTCCGGAGCCTCTGCCCAGTTTGCCATCTTCCTGGGGCTTTTCAACTGAGGCGTGGGCCCGTAGCTCAATGGTGAGAGCAGCGGACTCATAATCCGTTGGTTGCAGGTTCGAGTCCTGCCGGGCCCACTGCAGACCTCTATACTGCTGCCCCCTTGTGAGAGTGGGGACGCCCTGCCCCTCTGTGCACCATCTACCGAAGGAGCTGGCGGAGCTGCTGCAACTCTTGTTCCAACGCCTCCAGTCGACGGACAAGCTGCGCTATGCGTTCTTGCTGCGCTTTGAAAGCTTCCACCAGCACGGCAACGATACGGGTATAGTCGACTCCTTCAATCTCGCCTGTTGTGGGATTGCGCTGGACGATTTCCGGAAGCACATCGGCAACTTCTTCGGCAAGGAAGCCAATGTCTTCGGCGCCACCGAATTCGGGCTTCCAGCGGAAGCGCACCCCGCGCAGACGGTCGAGCAGTTCTGCTGCCCCTTCCAACGGGCGGATATCTTGCTTGAAGCGCCGCGTCGATTGCGCAATCAAGCGCTTGTGGACAATGAGTTCGCCTGTAGGCTCCAGGCGTAGCCACGGCTGGTCATTGGCGTAGAAGAGCAGCGGGGCATTTTCACGCTGCCGGAGAAATGCCGTCCCATCGCTGCCGATGCCAATGTCGAAGCCGTCGGCGGCAGCGGTACCGGTAGCAGCGCCGGCGGTGAACTTGTGCACACTTCCCGCATCCCCGTTCTGGTGGAGTTGTGCTTGCGGTGTGGAAATCCCCAGCCCAAGGTTGCCCGAAGAGCTCAGCCGAAGCCGTTCCAGCGGCGTCGTGCTCCCCGCTGGGGTCACCCAGAAGGAGAGCTCCGTCGGGAGCGAAGAGCTGCTCCCGCTGCCGCCGCGCAGCACTCGTATCTGCGCCTGCGCCGCCGTCGTGAAGTTGTCACCGAAATCCAGGCTTGCCAGCACTGCTCCCGCCGAGCTCAGCGATGCCGTCTGCCGCAACAGCACTTGCACTGGAGCACCCGCGCTTGTATTGCGCACCTCCAGGTCTGCTGCCGTTGTCGGCGGGATAGTGCCTGGGGTGATAGCAACGGGCTTTTCAAACCATGCCCCGTAATCTCCGCCAATGGTGCGCACGCCAAAGGTCTTGTTGTTGGTGGCATGGTAGCCCAAGAAGGCTGAGACTGCTGTGTAGCCGCTGCCACTTAGGTCGCCCCGTACCGCTGCATACGCAGCGGTCGTACTCGAGGAAGTGTGCACTGCCCGAATGGCATCAAAGCTGGCGGCTGCGCTACCCACATACAATCGGGCTCCGGACCCTGCCGTCGTGCCAATGAGCACCATGCTACTGCCAGCTCCAGAAAAGCTCAGCGCCTGTCCGGCAAGGGCTATATCCGTATTGCCGACCAACGTGCCTCCGAGCCGGATCTCGGAGCCGACCTTGGTCAGCCCATTGGCAGCGCCGATGGTGACCAAACTTGCCGGATCCACCCACGTCGGCGTTGCGCCAACACCCTGTGAGAGCAGGATCTGCCCCGCGTTTCCAGCATTGCCGCCCAGCAGCAGCTCCCCATTGAGCTGCAGCCGGTTGACGATCATGCCGGGGAGCTGTGCCCGCAGTACATGCACGGTTGCAACCAAGTACACGATCACGCCCCACCGCATTGGAAGCCCCTTGTGTGGTGATACATCCGGCGTGGCTGCTCGCCGAGCTACTCTGAAGCAAATTTAGCGAGCGCCCGGCTCCCGCGTGCTTCACTGCGGAGCTCTATCTTTGCATCGACTTCCACCACCGAACCACTGTGCGATGGAGGCGCTGAGGAAAGCCCTGCGTGAAGCCCCTGCCCTCCGATTTTGTCTGCTCAGCCTTGCGGCAGCCATCGCGCTCCTCCGGCTTGGCTGGAGCTGGGAGCGGGCACTAACGGCGGCGCTACTGTGCAGCTTGGCGCTGTGTGGAGCTGTCCTCCTGATATTGCGGCGCCGAGAGCTGGCATACCTTTGCTCGGTCGGTGCCGTTGCTCTCTGGTGGAGCATGCACTGGCGCGAAACGCTTCCGGTGCGAATCCCACACCGGCTGGAGCCAACTCCGGCTCTGCTCGCCGGACAGATACGCCAGGTGCTCCGCGATGAACCTCCGGTGTTCCGTGCGCTGGTCGAAGGCGAACTCGATGCCCAAGCGCTCCCACCCGTGCGCACAAGGGTGTTGCTCCACGTCTTTGGAACCGACGGCACCGAACCATGGCGAACGCCTGGCGAATTCCTGCGCGCGCAAGTACGGGTTCGCCCTCCGACTCCGGCGCAGCTCCCCACAGATTTCCCCGAATGGGAATACTGCGCTCATCTCGGCGCGCAATGGGTTGCCACCGCTCATCGCGAAGGTGTTGCACTGTGGGTTCGGGAGAGCTCATGGTCGGCACTTCTCTCCCGCTGGATTGCGCAGCAGCGACAGCAGATACTCCACGCAATCGCACAGCTCTACCCTGAGTGGCTTGCCGGAGTTATGGCAGCCCTGCTGTGCGGAGACCGTTCGAAGCTGCAGCCGGAGGAGCGGCGTGCGTTTGCGCTTGCCGGAGTTGCGCACGTGTTAGCCGTCAGTGGCTTGCACGTCGGTATCCTTGCGGCGGCGATTTCCATCGCACTGGGGTTTGTGCCGTGGCAAGGAGTGCGCTGGGGGATCTTCTGCATTGCCCTTGCTGCCTTTGTGCTGTTGACCGGGGCACAGCCCTCAGCGGTGCGGGCGGGCATCACGGCAGCGCTTGCATGGGGGATTGCCCTGCTTCAGCGCCCGGTGATGCTGCCCAACCTCGTTGCCGCCGTTGCCCTGATGACGTTGCTGCTGGAGCCCGCTCAGGCGTTCTCCAGCTCCTTTCAGCTCTCTACGGCGGCGATGCTGGGGATTGCGCTCCTTTACGAACTACTCCGACAGCGGCTTCAGGAGCTACTCCCTTGGGTGCCGGCTGCCGCCGTGCAGTTGAGTGCCGTCAGCCTGGCAGCCTCCACGGTGAGCGCACCGCTTGTTGCCCTGCACTTCCAGATGTTCTCGCTGCTTGCCGTTCCGCTCAACCTCATCGTTGTCCCACTGTGTTCGCTGGGGATGCTTGCGGGGATATTGAGCCTGCTGGCATATCCGCTCAGCAGCACCATTGCCGGACTGTACGCCTCCGCCGCACAGGCGTTCATGCTCCCGGCGATAGCATGCGTTCACACGGCAGCGCAGCTCCCCATTGCTGCTGTGGAGGGCTGGAGTAGCGTACCCTTGGCAATCGGAGCCCAGTGGGGGCTCCTTTGGCTCTTGTGGGCACCGAATCCCCGAGTTCTCCTGCCGCGCGCGCTAACCGTTGCTGTGTTGACCCTCCTTGGAGTGCTTGCACTGCGCCCACACCCTTCTCCGATGCTCCTACTGCGGGAGCACATCTTGCTGCGGCAACTTCCACTCGACACGGGCACGCTGCTTGCGCTGCTGGACCGGCGCCCTCACGGGAAGCCCCGCCCCGACCGCGCACTCGAACGCTACGCGCAGCAGCTTCCCGGACGCCTGTGGATTCTCTATGCCGGCAACCACAGCGAATACGCTGCCGTGCGGATTGCCCGAGCTCATCCACGATGTACGGTGGTGCAATTGCCGGAGAGCTTCTTGCGCGGGTTCTTCGCTCCTTTGGGGCATCTCAGTCGTGCTCGCACTGCTCCCATCGAGGGGCATGGGGAAGGCGCGCCCGGCAAAACAGCGCCACCACACCCTCGCCAAGCTCAATCCGAACAGGAGTAACGCGGACCATATTGCGAGCACTCTCTCGAACACCCCACTGCAAGCACTCATCGGTGAGCTCCCATACCAGCCCACGGGTCCGCACACTGGCAACCGGCTGCGGTACAAGCGAGAGAATTTCGCCCACTTCCAGGGCAAGCTCGACCGATTCCCACAGCAGCAGTCCATACCGACCACTATCGTAGAAGCACAGCTCCAGCTCCCGGGCATGGCGGAGTGCGACACTCCAGTTGATGAGCGTATGGTCTGGCTCGCGTCCTTGGAAGCCGACAATGAGCAAGCGCCGCCATCCCTGCTGGTGGCAGAATTGCAGGGCTTTCTCGAAATCGTTGGTCTCCTGCTCGGGAATCTGGATCAGGCGCGCTGACTGCAGCATGCGGGCTTCGGGAGCTCTCCAGAACGCGTCGAGATCCCCTATGATGACATCGGCTCGGAGTCCATAGGCACGGAACAGCTGGATTGCGGCTCCATCAGCAGCCACAATTGGGCAACGTGGCATGCGCTGGAATAGCTCCCGTTCGGGAATGGTGCCGTCCAGGCACACAACTGCGTCGAAGGCGGCATCAAAGCTCAGGCAGCGCATTGCCGCTCCCAGCGGTCGAAGATCTCCAGCAGCAACTGCACTCCATCGGTTAAGGCAGCCGGACCGGGCTGCAGAATCACCTCCGCCGGTAGCTCATAGACGTGCCCGCTCTGGACTGCGGGGATGGTCTCCCACCCCGGGCGGCGGCGGAGCCGTTCGGGCTTGAACATCTTTCCACACCAGGACACCAGGATGATGTCCGGCGCACGCTGCACGACCTCCGCCGGGTCAGCCACGATCCGGCGCCGTGCATCGGGATACACGCTGAGCTCTGGGAAGATATCCTCACCTCCACACAGGCGAATGAGTTCGCTGACCCAGCCGATGCCCGTAATCAAGGGGTCGTCCCACTCCTCAAAGTAGACCCGTGGACGGCGGCGCCGTTGCTGCCCACGCCGTGCAGCGTGGCGCAATCCTTCCCGCAGGGAACGCACATATGCCCGCGCCCGGGCAGCTCGCCCTACCAGTGCCCCAAGGCGCACGATCATGGAGAGGATTCCCTCAATCGTGCGCTGGTTGAAACAGACGACCTCTACACCGTTGCGAATCAGCTCAGCACAGATGTTCGCCTGCAAGTCTGACCACGCCAGCACGACATCGGGCTGCAGTGCCAGAATCCGCTCGATATTCGCATCCAGAAAGGTGGACACCTTCGGTTTCTTGCACGCCTCCGGTGGGCGCTTTGTGAACCCGGAAATCCCAACGACCAGATCCCCAGCACCCAAGGCGTAGAGCGTCTCCGTCGTCTCTTCTGTCAAGCACACAATGCGCTGTGGTAAGCGTGGTCGGGGAACATGTCCGGCAACCATCGGGATTTCTTCGAGCGGGTCTACGAACTGGTTCGCCAAATCCCAGCAGGCAAAGTTACCACCTATGGTCACATTGCCGAAGCGCTTGGGGTGCGCTCTGCTGCGCGCTTGGTGGGCTGGGCTCTCCACGCTGCCCGTTTCGATACTTCAATCCCTTGCCACCGAGTGGTCAATCGCCGCGGCGAGCTCACTGGAAAGCACCATTTCGCTACCCCAACGCTCATGCAGGAGCTGCTGGAGTCGGAGGGCGTCCGCGTTGAGGACGACCGCGTAGACCTTGCGCGCTACCTCTGGGTACCTCCACACGCCGAACCTTGAGAAAAAAGGACCCCTGTGCCTGCAGGGCGCAAGCACAGGGGCTGGGGGGCGGTGTGAGTATGTGGAGGGAACCTCAAGAGGGCAGGCGGTTTTTTCCTGCGTCCTGAGGCTATAGACGTTAGTAGTCCATCGGTGGTGTAGCCGAGGACTGCTTCTCCTTTTCGGGCTTCTCCACCACCGTGGCTTCGGTCGTGATGAGCAAGCCGGCAACGGAGGCAGCGTTCTCCAGGGCGACCCGGGCAACCTTCGTGGGGTCAATCACCCCGCTTTCGTAGAGGTCCTCGAACTGCTCCGTTGCGGCATTGAAGCCGAAGCCATCCTTGCCCTCTTTGACCTTGGCAACAATCACCGAGGGATCCAGTCCGGCGTTGGCAACGATCTGCCGAATGGGCTCCTCCAGTGCCCGGCGCACGATGTTGATGCCGGTGCGCTGGTCCTCATTGGCAGGGGAGAGCGTATCCAGCACGTGGAGCGCCCGCAGGTAGGCAACTCCGCCACCGGGCACGATCCCCTCCTCGATTGCCGCCCGGGTTGCATGGAGCGCATCCTCCACGCGCGCCTTCTTCTCCTTCATCTCCACTTCGGTAGCGGCACCGATCTTGATGACCGCCACGCCGCCGCTGAGCTTCGCCAAGCGCTCCTGCAGCTTCTCGCGGTCATAGTCGGAGGTGGTCTTCTCGATCTGCACCTTGATCTCGTTGATGCGCTTCTTGATCTCCTCGGGCTTGCCGGCTCCCTCGACGATGGTAGTCGTGTCCTTATCAACGACCACCTTCTTTGCCACACCCAGGTAGGCAAGCGTTGCATTCTCCAGCTTGAAGCCCTTCTCCTCGCTAATCACGGTGCCGCCAGTCAGGATGGCGATATCCTCCAGCATCGCCTTGCGCCGGTCGCCAAAGCCTGGCGCCTTGACCGCGCACACGCGCAGCGTTCCCCGCAGCTTGTTGACTACCAGGGTTGCCAGGGCTTCACCCTCGACATCCTCAGCGATGATGAGCAACGAACGCCCCGACTGCGCAACCTTCTCCAGGATGGGCAGCAGGTCCTTCACCGCCGAGATCTTCTTGTCATGGATGAGGATGTAGGGGTTCTCCAGCACCGCCTCCATCGTGTCTGCGTCCGTGACGAAGTACGGCGAGAGATACCCCCGGTCGAATTGCATTCCTTCGACCACCTCCAGCGTAGTCTCGATGCCCTTAGCTTCCTCGACTGTTACAACGCCGTCTTTGCCGACCTTCTCAATGGCATCGGCAACGAGCTTGCCAATCTCCGGGTCATTGTTAGCGGAGATCGCCGCAACCTGCTCGATTTCTTTACGTCCCTGCACCTCGCGGCTGATACGGCGCAGCTCCTGCGTAATGGCAGCTACTGCCATATCGATGCCGCGTTTGAGGTCCATCGGGTTTGCTCCCGCTGTCACATTCTTGAGCCCCTCGCGCACGATCGCCTGTGCCAGAACCGTCGCCGTCGTTGTGCCATCGCCGGCAACATCGCTGGTCTTGGAAGCTACCTCGCGCACCATCTGGGCGCCGAGGTTCTCGATCGGATCCTCCAGTTCGATCTCCTTGGCAACCGTGACCCCGTCCTTGGTCACCGTGGGAGGTCCGAACTTCTTATCGATGACGACATTGCGACCTTTCGGACCGAGTGTGACCTTGACGGCGTTGGCGAGCTTGTCTACTCCGTTCTTCAGCGCTGCACGTGCTTCGGCGTCATAGAAGATGAGCTTGGCAGGCATGGCGTCCCTCCTGGCGTTGGTTCAACTTACGACTGTCCATTTGTGTTGATGATGGCGTAGATGTCGCTTTCGCGCATGATGAGGTACTCCTCCCCATCGATGGTCACCTCGGTGCCGGCGTACTTGCCAAAGAGCACCTGGTCACCGACCTTGACTTGCAAGGGGATCAGCTTCCCATCCTCGGTGAGCTTTCCCTTCCCAACGGCAACCACTTCGCCCTGCTGCGGCTTCTCCTTCGCCGTGTCCGGAATGATAATCCCGCCCTTGGTCACCTCCTCCGGCGGAGCAGGCTTGATGACGACGCGATCATACAACGGGGTGAGCTTCATGGCTGTGCAACCGAACTGTTCGACATACACCCTGCGCCGAGGCTAATGACGATGCAGCTCTTCGGTCTATTGTTAGCACTCTCATCAGATGAGTGCTAACGACCGGCTGCAAAATTACGGCAGATAAGCCTAATGCACAATCTCTCCTCCGATACCCGTTGCCTATTCCTCCGGCTGTCCCTGTGCCAGGCGGGCTGCTCGCAACCGCAGCTCCGCTCGATGCAGCTCCTGGCGTGCCTGCCGGGCTTCCTCCAGCGTTTGCGCAGAAGCCAACCGCTGCTGTGCCTGGCGAACTTGCTGCTGCGCCTCCTGCAAATCGATCTGCTCGGCAGGCTCTACCTGATCGACCAATACCGTCACGTGGTTGTGCAGCACCTCTACGAACCCGCCACCCACAACGTAGTACCGGGGCGACAGATCCGCCAGCAGCAGCTTGACTATTCCTGGCTCCAGCGAAGAGATAATCGGCGCGTGGTTGTAGAGCACCTGGAACGGCGAAACCGTCCCCGGCACCGTTACCGCTGCAACCGCCCCACTGTAGACACTGCCCTGGGGCGTGACGATATCCACCTGCAGGGCTTTCTCCATGGCTTAGGATGCCGCCGCTTTGAGCTCGGAGGCTTTGAGCTTCTTTGCCTTCTCCAATGCCTCGTCCAAGGTCCCGACGTAGCTAAAGGCTACCTCAGGCACATCATCCACCTCCCCATCCAGAATTGCCTTGAAACCGGCGATGGTGTCTTCGATCTTCACATAGCGCCCGGGCAAGCCGGTGAACTGCTCGGCAACGTGGAAGGGCTGGGAGAAGAACTTCTGAATCTTGCGCGCCCGGTAGACGGTGAGCTTGTCCTCGTCGGAGAGCTCGTCCATGCCCAGGATGTTGATAATGTCCTGCAGGTCCTTGTAGCGCTGCAGGACCTGCTTGACGCGCATTGCCGTTTCGTAATGCTCCCATCCCACAACCAGCGGATCCAGGATGCGCGAGGTAGACTCCAGCGGATCCACCGCCGGGTAGATTCCCAGCTCGGCGATCTGGCGCGACAGCACCGTCATTGCATCCAGGTGTGTGAAGGTATTGGCGGGCGCCGGGTCGGTGAGGTCATCTGCAGGGACGTACACCGCCTGCACCGAGGTAATGGAGCCGCGGATGGTCGAGGCAATCCGCTCCTCCAGTGCTCCCAGCTCCGTTGCCAGCGTCGGTTGATACCCCACAGCCGACGGCATCCGCCCCAGCAACGCCGATACCTCCGAACCCGCCTGAACGAAGCGGAAGATGTTGTCGATGAACAGCAGCACATCACGCCCTTCTTCGTCGCGGAAATACTCCGCGATGGTGAGTGCAGTCAACCCCACTCGTGCGCGAGCTCCCGGAGGCTCGTTCATCTGCCCGAAGACCAGCACCGCCTTGTCCAAGACGCCGGAGGCTTTCATCTCCAGCCACAGGTCATTCCCCTCTCGCGTCCGCTCGCCCACGCCTCCGAAGACGGAATAGCCACCGTGATGCTTTGCGATGTTGTGAATCAGTTCCTGGATGATAACCGTCTTGCCCACACCGGCGCCGCCGAACAGCCCCGTCTTCCCCCCGCGCGTGAAGGGTTCGATAAGGTCAATGACCTTGATGCCGGTTTCGAACATCTCCTTGCGGGTGCTCAACTCCACGAATGCCGGCGCCGGACGGTGGATCGGATAGTACCTCGTCGCCTGAATCGGTCCCTGCTCATCGATGGGTTCTCCAACCACGTTGAGGATGCGCCCCAGGACGCCGGGTCCGACCGGCACCTTGATGGGCTCTCCGGTATCGTAGACCTTCATGCCGCGCACCAGCCCATCGGTGGTATCCATCGCAATGGAGCGGACACGGTCCTCACCCAAGTGCTGCTGCACTTCGCACACGAGCACGTCTTCCTCCTCGCTTCCCGGGCGCTTGCGTGGAATCTTCAACGCGTTGAGCACCGCCGGAAGCTCCCCACTGGGGAACTCCACGTCTACCACCGGACCGATCACCTGCACGATGTAGCCAACATTCATCTGCACACCAATGGCGTTCGGCACAGTTCCAAAGTTGCAAAATTAGCACCGTTTCTGCTGCCTCAGCGCTCACCCGCCGTTGACAAGCGCCTTCTTGAGCTGCGAGATATGCCACGTGACGTCAATTTCTTTGGGGCACGCCTCCACGCAGTTGAACACCGTGTGGCAGCGCCAGACGCCGTTTTCCGTCCCTACAATCGCCAATCGCTCCTGGGTTGCCCCATCGCGCGGGTCGAAGATAAAGCGGTATGCCTTCAGCAGTGCCGCCGGCGCCAGGTAGTCCGGATGCGACCACAGCGAGGGGCACGAAGCCGAGCAACACGCACACAGGATGCACTTGGTTGACTCCATAATCCGCTCCATCTGCTCCGGCAGCACGCGGTACTCGCGCCCATCCTCCGGAGGCGCCTCGCGCGGCAGCAGATACGGCTTGACGGCTTCGTACTTGCGGAAGAACGGTTCCAGGTCCACCACCAGGTCCTTGATAATCGGGAAGAAGGGCAGCGGCTCAATGACGATAGGTTTGCGTAGGTCTAAATCGCGCAGCAGCACGGTACAGGCAAGCGCATTGCGCCCGTTGATCTTCATGGCATCCGAACCACACATGCCATGCGCGCACGAGCGCCGGAACGTCAAACTGCCGTCCTGCTCCTCCTTGATCCGATGCAGGATATCCAGGACACGGTCGGTCGGGTGCACATCCTCGAGGGTGAAGATCTCGTAATGCGGGCGCTCATCCCGTTCGGGGTTGTACCGCAGAATCTTGACCTGGATGCGCATGGACTTTCCCAGACTGCTGATGCAACACCGTCGCAAACTTACGAGCTTGCCCTCTCAGAGCCGCACAATCCCCCTCATGGTGCAATCCAGGCACTCCAGGCTCGTATTCAGCGCCGGATTCTGAGGTCGGAAACATGCTCGCCCGCATTGTGCTGATTGGACCGGCTTACCCCTTGCGCCGTGGAGGGATTGCCACCTATACCGAATCGCTCGCCGCAGCCTATATCCGAGCCGGACGGGAAGCGCTCATCTACACCTTCCGCTACCAATACCCTTCGTGGCTCTTCCCCGGGCGCACGCAGTGGAGTGAGGAGCCCCCGCCGGAGGGGCTTCCCATCGTAGCACGGCTGCATTCGTTGCTGCCGTGGAACTGGTACCGCACAGCGCTTGAGCTTGCTGCGCACGCTCCCGATGCGCTGCTCATCAACGTGTGGTTGCCCTTCTTTGCCCCATGCCTGGGCAGCGTTGCACGGATCATCCGCCGGCGGAGCCCACAGACCCTGTTGCTGGGCATCGTGCACAATGTGTCGCCTCACGAACGCTTCCCTTTGGCGCGCCTGCTGACGCGCTTTCTGCTGGATGGGCTGGAAGGCTTCCTTGCGCTCTCCCATGCCGTCGCGCACGAGCTGGAGCCGTTCCGCAGGCAGAAGCCGTACCGTGTGCATCCCCATCCGCCTTTCGATTACGGTCCCGCCCCAGAGCGTGCGCTTGCCCGCAAGCAGCTGGGGATTCCGGAATCCGAGCCTGTGGTACTCTTCTTCGGGTTGGTCCGCCCGTACAAAGGTGTTGACCTGCTTGCCGAAGCGCTGGCGTTGCTCCCCAATCCCCCGTTGACGCTCATCGTGGGCGAGTGGTACATGCCCATCGATACCTTTGAGCAACGCCTTCGCCAGTTGGGCTTATCGGAGCGGGTTCGCCTTGTAAACCGCTTCCTCCCGCAGCGGGAGATTCCGCTCTACTTTGCTGCAGCAGACCTGGTCGTGCAGCCCTACCGGAGCGCCACTCAGAGCGGCATCACTCCGCTGGCACTGCGCTACGAGCGACCGGTTGTGGTGACCAATGTCGGCGGACTCCCCGAGTACGTCCGCCCAGGGCAGACCGGCTACATCGTCGAGCCACGCGCAGAGACGCTTGCGGAAGCCATAGCGGATTTCTTCGGCAACGGGCGGGCACGGGAGTTTGCCCCACATCTGCGTGCCGCTGCACGGGAATGGGGCTGGGAGGCTGTGGTCGAGACACTCGATCTGCTTGCCGAAGACGTTCTCCGGTTGCGCTCGCGGCAATAGCTCACCGAAGCTACGGCGAAGCTGCTTTTCGGACTTCCGAAGGCTTGCGCCGAGAGAGCATCCCCCAGGTGAAGAGCCCCACCATCACGCCCCAGAAGAGCAGCTTGTACCAGGTCTGCTGTGGGATGTCCTCAGGAATCAGCCCCAGCTCAGGATGGCTCAGCGTGACGACCAGCAGCTTGAGCCCAATCCACCCCACGATAAGGTAGGCAGCGCGCTCCAGCTGCGGATGCTCTTCGAGCAGACGCACAAAGAAGCGCGCCACCAGCCGCATCGCCGCCACACCGATAAACCCTCCCAGAATCACCACCGCAAAGCGTCCACCATCCAGCCCACCGACGTGCGGCAGATCCGTCGGTGGCAAGCTCTTCACCAGCGCCACCGCCGCCAGGATGGAATCCACCGCAAAGGCAATATCCACAAGCTCCACCCGCAGGACCGTTCCCCAAAAGCTCGGCGAGGTCTTGACCTGGCGCATCGCCTGCCCACCGGGTTTGAGCAAGTGTCGTAGGGCGACATAAAGCAGGTATAGAGCCCCAAACGCCTGGAATTGCCACACCTGGATGAGAATCGTGGCGAAAAAGATCGCCGCAAAGCGGAACACATACGCACCCAGCAGCCCGTACGTTAGCGCTTGGAGCCGTTTGCGCGGCGGCAAATCCTTGACCAACAGCGCCAGCACCAGCGCATTATCCGCCGAGAGCAGTCCTTCCAGAAACACCAGTACAACGACGGTCCAGGCGTATTCCAGCCACATCGCCTTTTCTGGCTATGACAACATCTCTCGAATGCGCGCCGAAAGGTAATCCATCACCCACACGACTGCTGCAATCAGCAGCACAATCATACCGACCTCTTGCCAGCGGGCAAGCCCTTGGTACTGCATCAGGAGTGTCCCGATGCCGCCACCGCCAACCAACCCGATGACGGTTGCCATACGCACGTTGCTATCCCAGCGGTAGATAGTGAACGCCAGAAACGGCAGCAACACCTGCGGCACAACGCCGTAGAAGACCACCTGAATTGGGTGCGCCCCGGTGGACTCCACCGCCTCGACCAAGCCCGGGTCAATGGATTCGACCTGCTCCGAATACAGCTTCGCCAACGCCGCCACCGTATGCAGCAGCATCGCCAGCATGCCGGCAAACGGACCGATACCTACCCACACGGAGAAGATCACCGCCCAGATGAGCGGTTCGACCGAGCGCACGAAGTTGATCCACACCCGCAGTACGGCGTAGAGGGCAAAGGTTACGGGATGAGCACGCATGAGATTGCGCGCGGCGAGAAAGCCCAGAAGCAGTGCCGGAGGCAGCCCCAGTACGGTAGCCATCAGCGCAATGTAGATGGTCTGCAGCATCGCCAGCAATGCAGCATCCAGAATCGAAAGCTCCGGGCGCAGGAGTGCCCCGAAGAGCCGAGCGGCACTCTCCAATCCTTTGGAGGAAAAGAACTCCACGGGCGAAACCCGTGCAACGCTCCAGCCGGTCCAGATCGTCAGCACCACCGTTGCCCAGACAACGTGCTGCGCCACCGCACGCTGCCAGGGTCGCATGCTCTCCCGCCACAACAGCCACGCCCCCGGGGTGCATCGTGCCAACTGCCCAACAAGGGCGAATCCTCCCGCGCAGCCTGCATATCCCAGCCACTCTGCCAGCGTGACCTCTCCCGGTGGGCTGCCTCCGAGAATCTGCCCCCAGACGATCCGATACACCACTGCCCCGATGTACGCTCCCAAGAGGGCGTCTGCAAGCAGTGCACGAATACGCAGCGCCAGGCTCATCGGAGCTCGACCTCCTCGGCTTCTTCGCCGTAGATGTGGCGGAATCGCTCAGGGGTGATCTCCTCGGCCGCGCCTTCGAAGACCAGCTCCCCACTACGGAGGGCAACGACCCGGCTGGCGTAGCGGCGCACCAGGCTCAGGAAGTGCAGGCTGCACACAATGGTTAGCCCGTGTTCGCGGTTGAGCTGTTCCAGGTAGCGCAATACCGAGTGCGCCGTTGCCGGATCCAGGCTTGCCACCGGCTCATCCGCCAGCAGCACCTGTGGACGCTGCATGAGTGCGCGCGCAATGGCAACGCGCTGCTTCTGCCCGCCCGAGAGTGCCCGAACCGGCTCAGCCGCTTTCTCCGCCAAGCCCACAATCTCCAAATTGTGGAGCGCCTCCTGCACAAGCTCAGCGCTGAAGTTTCCCAGCAATGACCGCCACACCGGAACCCGCCCCAGGGCACCCACCAACACGTTCTCCAGCACACTCCGCCGCTCGATGAGGTTGAACTGCTGGAACACCATCCCAATCCGCTGCCGATGCCGCCGGAGCGCCTCCCCTCGCAGATGTGTCACATCCTCTTCCTCGAAGTACACCCGCCCCTCGGTCGGCTCCACCAGCCGGTTGATACAGCGCAGGAGCGTGGATTTGCCCGAACCGCTCAGCCCAATGATCGCCAGGAACTCCCCGCGATAGACACGCACAGTCACGCTGCGCAACGCCTCGACCCCGTTGGGATAGCGCTTCGTCACGCCCAGGAGCTCAATCTGTGCTCTCATTGGCGCAGCAACTTCTCCACATCCCCGACGTATTGACGCAGAAGGCGGCGCAATCCATCGTAGTCGCGGTCATGCACCGGAGCAAAGCCCTCGACGCTGTAGATCTCGTAGAGTGCCCTCTTGCCCTGGGGCGTTGCTGCAAACTCCAGCAGTGCCTGGACCAGGCGCTCAAGGATCGGCTCGGGCAAATCCGCCCGCACGATGATGGGGTCGTTTGGGATAGAATCCGTCAGCGCCACGATCCGCACCTTCTCCAGCACATCGGGGAATTGGTGCAGTACCCGGGCGCGCGCATCGCGGATCTCGCCCGTGTGCGGATCGGGTGGGGAGTAGTAGGTCGCCCCAGCGTCCACTTGTCGCTGGTAGACCATCGTGACCACATTGTCATGGCGCATAGCAAAGACTTCCTCCGCCGGTCGAATTCCTTCGCGCTCCAAGAGGGCTTTGGGCAGGATGTAGCCCGATGTAGAGGCGGGGTCAACATAGGCAATTCGCCGTCCGTGTAGCTGCCGCAGCGTCGTAATGCCACTGGCAACATGCGCGATGATCTGCCCGCGATAGCTCAGCTCCCCGCCCCGCCGTACCACGCGCAGGACGGCTCGGGCTCCATAGCGCTCATGTGCCAGCAGATAGCTGAAGGCGTTGACGGCAGCAATATCGGCACGACCGGCTCCAAAGGCTTCCACCACGGTGATGTAGCTGGTCGGCACCGACGCCTCCACAACATAGCCCGTGCGCTCCTGCAAGAAGCGGACCAATTCAGCAGCACTCTGCGTAACCTTCTGCGCATCCACCGACGGCACGAGGAAGAGCCGAATGGGGCGCCCTGCAGTTCCCAGCTCTTGCTCCCGAAGGAGTGGCGCCACCGAAAGCCGCACAACCCCAGCGAACGCAATGGCACCGTAGAGCAGCGCCAAGCGTAGAAGCCGCTGCCGGCGTCTGTACGGCTGGAATTCCATAGCTTTGCACCCGTCTTGCACGGCAGTTCGTACACCAAATTACGGCAAACCATGCGACTCCTTCCGCTCCTGGCGCTTGCTCTTGTGCTCAGCTGTGCCCCATCGCGCGACCGTTCCGAGCCGGCAGCACAGCCTGAAGAGCTGCGCCTGGACACCCCAAGCGTCGCCCCAGCACCTGCGGCAGCCCCTGACACCGCAGCCGCACGCACCGATACCGCTGCTCAAAACGCGCAGCAGGATGCTGCTGCCAAGCCGAAGCGCTTGCCCAAGCCAGGGACCCAAACCGCTGCGCCAGCATCCCCTGCCGATGGCGGCATTGAAATCCGCACAACCAAGAAGCCGCGCGAAGGCGTTGCTGCCCCACAGCAATCCGAACCCACCCCGTCTGAGGAAGGTGGCATCGAAATCCGCACCGAGAAGAAGAAGCGTACACCGTAACGCTGCAACGGACACGATGAACCTCCACGAATTCCAAGCCAAAGAGTTGCTCAGCCGCTTTGGCATTCCGATTCCCAAGGGACGCGTCGTCAGCTCAGCCGAAGAAGCTGGTCGGGTGACATACGAGGAGTTCGTGCTCAGCGGCATCCCTGCTGTGCTGCTCAAAGCGCAGCTCCACGCCGGAGGGCGCGGCAAGGGGCACTTCGTGCATGCTGATACGGGCGAACCGCTCCTCTTCAACGGAACCCCCGTGCGTGGTGTAATGCCGGTGCGTGAAGGCAATATCGCCGACAAAGCCTATCGGCTGGCGCTGCTGATGCTGGGCAACCGATTGGTGACGGCTCAGACCGGCGCTGAAGGACGCCGCGTCCGCTACCTACTCATCGAGCAAGCCGTTCCGATCGCCCGCGAATTCTACCTCGCTATCACGCTCGACCGCAGCCGGAACCGTCCCCTGGTGCTGCTCTCCACCGAGGGCGGCGTGGAGATCGAAACCGTTGCTGCTGAGCGTCCCGAGTCAATCGTGCGCGAGCACATCCATCCGTTCTGGGGGCTGCAGCCCTTCCAGGCGCGCCGAATCGGCTTCCGCTTGGGGTTGGAGGGTGCACAGTTGAACGCGTTTGTGGAGCTGCTCTCCAAGCTCGCCCGCGCCTATGAGGAGTTGGAGTGCTCGCTGCTGGAGCTCAATCCCCTGGCGTTGACCGCCGACGGGCACTTCCTGGCACTGGACGCCAAGGTCGTGCTCGATGACAATGCCCTCTTCCGCCACCCCGATCTGGCAGCCCTGCGCGACACCGCCGAAGAGGACCCGCTGGAGCTGGAAGCCGCACGCTACCAGCTCAGCTACATCAAGCTCGATGGCAACGTCGGCTGCATGGTCAACGGCGCTGGACTGGCAATGGCAACGATGGATATGATCCAGCTTGCCGGCGGGCGCCCAGCAAACTTCCTCGATGTGGGCGGGGCTGCCAACGTGGAGCGCATCGCCCATGCCTTCCGCATTATGCTCTCCGATCCCAACGTCCGCGTTGCCCTGGTGAACATCTTCGGCGGGATTGTGCGCTGCGACCGAGTTGCCAACGGCATCGTCCAAGCCCTGCAGCATGTCCAGGTGCGCGTCCCCATCGTCATCCGGCTGGAGGGAACCAATGCCGAGGAAGCAGCCCAAATTCTGCAGCGCTCTGGACTGCAGTTCTACGTTGCCCGAAGCCTGGATGAGGCTGCACACCAGATTCGCCAATTGCTTGCCCAATTGGAAACGGCTCCCTCGAATGTGCCATCATAGCCTGCTGCCCACACCATGGCAGTGCGTGTTGCTATCAACGGATTCGGACGCATCGGTCGGCTCCTGCTGCGCGCTGCGCTCCAGCGCCGTGCAGCCCTGGAGTGGGTCGGCATCAACGACTTGACCGACGCGCCGACATTGGCGCATCTCTTCAAATACGACTCCGTGCACGGGCGCTTCCCCGGCGAAGTGCGCGCCGAAGGCGATCAGCTCCTCATCGACGGGCATGCCATCCCCGTCAGCGCCAGCCCCACCCTGGAAGGCATCCCGTGGAAGGACGTCGACATCGTGGTCGAAGCCACAGGGAAGTTCACCCGGCGCGCCGATGCTCAACAGCACCTGCGCTATGCCCGCAAGGTCGTGCTCACCGCCCCGCCCAAAGATAGCGCCGATGCGATCGTGGTACTTGGCGTCAACGAGCACACGCTCACAGGAACCGAGCGCATCATCTCCAATGCGTCGTGTACGACCAACTGCGTTGCCCCGATGGTCAAGGTCCTCCACGACGCCTTTGGGATCGAACGCGCCTTCATGGTTACCGTACACGCGTATACGAACGACCAGCGCATTCTGGACCTGCCGCACAAGGACCTGCGCCGAGCTCGGGCAGCAGCAACGAACATCATCCCCACCACGACTGGGGCAGCCCGTGCCGTCGGCAGCGTCATCCCCGACCTCAAAGGGCGCATCGACGGCTATGCCCTGCGCGTCCCCGTGCCCGATGGCTCGATTACAGATCTGACGGCGGTGCTCCGCCGCCCCGCTACCGTCGAAGAGATCAACGCCGCCTTCCGCCAGGCTGCCGAAGGTCCTCTCCAGGGCATCCTGGAGTACACCGAGGAGCCCATCGTCTCCAGCGATATCGTGGGCAATCCGCACTCGTGCATCTTCGATGCACTCTCCACGATGGCGCAGGGCACACTGGTGAAGGTTGTCGGCTGGTACGACAACGAATGGGGCTATGTCAACCGCATCGTAGACCTGCTGCTACGCTTGGCTGATTGAGTGGTTGAACCATTCGGGCAAGAATCGTGCCGCTGCGCTCGCTTGGCGAACTGCCAATTGCTTCCGCACGGGTCCTGGTGCGCTTAGACCTCAATGTCCCCTTGCGGGAGGGCGCCGTTGCCGATGACAGCCGCATCCGTGCAGTGCTGCCGACGTTGGAAGCGCTGCTGAACGCCGGAGCCTTGCCCATTGTGCTATCGCACCTGGGGCGTCCCAAAGGGCAGGTGCGTCCGGAGTACTCCCTGGCGCCAGTTGCGCAGCGGCTGGCGGTGCTTTTGGACCGCCCCGTGCTCTTTGTGCCCGATTGCATCGGCGAGGCTGTCTCTGCGGCGCTGCAGCGGGCTCAGCCAGGCAAGGAGGTTGTGGTGCTGGAGAATGTGCGCTTCTATCCCGGCGAGGAAGCCAACGACAAGGAGTTTGCAGCCCAGCTCCGGCACGGCGCCCAGGTGTACATCAACGACGCCTTCGGGGTGCTGCACCGCGCGCACGCCAGCGTTGCTGCCATTGCCGACCTCTTCGAGTGGAAGGGCATTGGGTTATTGGTCGAACGCGAACTTGCTGTGCTGGAGCGGCTGCGTTCAGCCCCGGAACGCCCGTACGTTGCGGTTATCGGTGGCGCGAAAGTCTCCGATAAGCTCGACCTGCTCTCGGCGCTGTTGGAGCGCTGCGATGCGCTGCTCCTGGGTGGGGCAATGGCATTCACCTTCCTCAGGGCACAAGGGCATGCCATCGGCTCCTCGGTGTACGAACCCGAACTGGAGCCCGCTGCACAAGCGATACTGCAGCGTGCTCAGGCGCTGGGCAAACAACTCCTGTTGCCCAACGACGTACTCATCGCTGCCAACGGGGACACCCGTGTGTGCACCGTAGAGGAGGGGATCCCCGAGGGCTGGATCGGGTACGACATCGGACCAGCGACGGAGCGCCGCTTCGCCGAGCTGCTGCACACAGCGCGCACGATCTTCTGGAACGGTCCCATGGGCAAGTACGAGGAGGAGCGCTTCCGCTCCGGCACCGCCGCCGTGGCGCACGCAGTAGCACGCGCAACACAGCGCGGGGCATTTACCGTTGTGGGCGGAGGGGATTCCATCGCCGCACTGCAGGCGCTGGGAGCAGATACCGCTGTGAGCCACTGTTCAACGGGCGGGGGTGCAACGCTGGCGTACTTGGCAGGCAAGCCTCTGCCAGGGCTGCGTGCGCTGGAGCAATCCTGAGCGCTACCTGACGTCTATCGCGTTGGCATCTGTCAACACGCTCGCAGGCGATGACACTGTACCGGTCGAGATTTCTGGGCGACACACCAGCGCTGCGCATCTTCATCCTCCTCAACATTGCCGTCTTCCTGCTGCAGCATCTCTTCCTGGGGCTGTTCCGCTACCATGGTGTGCCAGTCGGTGAATACATCGTACGCTACTTCGCGCTGCAGCCGTTGCTCAGCGGAGATTTCTACCCCTGGCAGTTGCTGACCTACCAGTTCATGCACGCCGGGCTGGACAACATCTGGCACATCCTCTTTAACCTCTTCGTGCTATGGATGTTCGGCACGGAGCTGGAGCTCCTCTGGGGAAGTCGGCGCTTTGCAACGTACTACCTGCTGTGTGGCATCGGTGCCGGCATTGTGCACCTGTTAGTGCAGCTTTTCTGGACCTACCCGGCGCCAACTGTGGGCGCCTCCGGAGCCATCTACGGTATCCTCCTTGCCTTTGGGCTGACCTTTCCGGACCGCCCCGTGCTCATGTTTCCCTTCTTCATCCCCATCCCCGCGCGCATCTTGGTGCTGCTGATGGCGGGGATTGAGTTCATCTCCGGCATCACCAGTGCGGGTTCTACAATCGCGCACTTTGCACATTTGGGTGGAGCCGCAACGGGATTTCTGCTGCTGCGCTTCGGTGACCGCTGGGGAGTGTTCGCCGCCGGTGAACGCTTCTGGAACTGGCTGCGCGAACTCTCTCATCGTCCCCATCGTCGTCCCTCTCCTCAGCGGCGCCGGGGGCTTACGCTCGTCCGCCCCGCACCCCCGGTAGAGGAGGTGCTCTTCTACTTCCACGGTACCCCAATCACACAATCCGACATCGACGCCATCCTGGACAAGATCGTCACGCACGGCTACGACAGCCTCAGCGAACACGAACGTCAAATCCTCTACGAGTTCAGTCGCCACGTGCACAACGGACGGTAGCCATGCAGTTTGAGCTTGGAGTTCTGGAGCAGCAGCCGATTGCTACGCGCCCCTTCCGGCGGCGCAAGACACGGCGCGTCATGGTCGGAAGCGTCCCCGTCGGCGGGAACGCGCCGATTTCGGTGCAGACCATGACCAAGACCAAGACCGCCGACGTAGAGGCAACGGTGGCGCAGATCCTGCGCTGCAAGGAAGCCGGCGCGGATATCGTGCGCGTGACGGTCAACGACTGGGAAGCTGCCGAAGCCATCGGCGAGATCGTCCGCCGTGTGGACATCCCCATTGTTGCCGACGTGCACTTCAACCACATCTTCGCCCTCAAAGCCATCGAAGCCGGGGTTGCTAAGGTGCGGATCAATCCCGGCAACATCGGCTCGCGCGAGCGTATCCGGCAAGTTCTCGAAGCTGCGAAGGCACGCGGAATCCCCATCCGCATCGGGGTCAACTCCGGCTCGCTGGAGAAGGACCTGCTGGAGAAGTACGGCTACCCAACCCCGGAAGCGCTCGTGGAGAGTGCGCTGCGCCATGTGGAGATTGCCCAGGATTTCGGGTTTGATGACATCATCATCTCCGTCAAATCCACCGATGTCCGCCTGATGATCGAAGCCTATCGGCTGCTTGCCGACCGGGTGGACTTTCCGCTGCATCTGGGGGTGACCGAGGCAGGCTTGCCCGGTACGGGTATCATCAAATCGGCTGTGGGGATTGGAACGCTCCTGGCAGAGGGCATCGGGGACACCATTCGGGTCTCCCTGACCGATGAACCCGAGCGCGAGGTCGAGGTCGGCAAAGAGATCCTCCGCTCGCTTGGACTGGCACAGCGGAGTGTGGAGATCATTGCCTGCCCCACGTGCGGGCGCATCGAGGTAGATCTCTTCCGCATCAGCCGCGAGCTGGAGGAGGCAATCCGCCGCGCCGGTATCCGCAAGCCGGTCAAAATCGCGCTGCTGGGCTGCGTAGTCAACGGTCCGGGTGAGGCAAGCGAAGCCGATATCGGGATTGCCGCCGGACGCGGCGTTGCGCTGCTCTACCGCAAAGGGGAAGTTGTTCGCCGGGTCAGCGAAGACGAAATCGTTCCCGCCATCCTGGAAGAGCTGGAGCGCTTCGAGCCCGAAAGCTGACCATGCCGGCACCGGAGCTGAGCCTTTCAGGAATGCGGGCGTTGGTGTGCGGCAGCACCCAGGGCATCGGACGTGCCATTGCCGTCATGTTCGCGCGCGCCGGTGCCGAAGTCACACTCCTGGCGCGCAATCCCGAACGGCTCGAACACGTGCGGCGCGAGCTCCCCACCCCCCAACAGCAGCAGCACCGCATCCTCGTGGCAGATATGGCAGAGACCGAACAGCTCCAGCGGGTGCTCCAGGAGCATCTGCAGCAGAGCGGGCTTGCCTACCACATTCTGGTGCACAACACCGGCGGTCCTCCACCGGGACGGCTCTGCGAAGCACCACTGGATGCCTTCGAGCACGCCTTCCGGCAGCATCTCTGGAGTGCCCACGTGCTCATGCAAGCGCTGTTGCCCGGGATGCGCCAGCTGGGCTACGGACGCATTGTGAACATCCTCTCCACCTCTGTGCGGCAGCCAATCGAAGGGCTGGGGGTTTCCAACACCGTCCGAGCAGCGATGGCGAGCTGGGCAAAGACGCTCTCGGTCGAGCTTGCGCCACTGGGCATCACCGTGAACAATATCCTGCCCGGCAGTATCCAAACACAGCGGCTCGAAGCGCTTTGGCGCTACCAGGCAGAGCAGACCGGCGTGCCGTTGGAGAGCATCTTGGAGCAGACGCTGCAGCAAATTCCTATGCGGCGAATCGGTCAACCCGAAGAGATTGCTGCGCTGGCGCTGTTCCTTGCCTCTCCACTTGCCGGCTACATCACGGGCGTGAGCATCCCCGTCGATGGCGGGCGCACGCGCTGCCTGTAGCCGCTACGGCGGCAACACGATGCGGATTCCCTCCAGGCTCCACCGTGCTTTGACCTCGAACGGTCCTGCACGAACGCTGCGTTCGGCAAAGCGGAAGGGAAAGGCATTGCCGGCGCTGTAGGCGCCGTCGCCATCGGCATCGCAGAAGACTTCCAGCGTGTATTCTCCGGCAGGTAATTCGCTCAGCGCCCATTGTCCGGGATGGCTCAACGCGAGGCGGCGGCGCAGCTTGCCCACGCGGTCGTAAAGCTGCAGCACGTACGGTCCACCGCAGCCGAGGCTATCGAGCAGCTCCCCACGCAGTTCGCCACAGGTGCGCGGATCGAGCGTTTGGAAAGCAAAGCGGAGGAGCGTATCGCGCAGTGGGCGTCCATCCAAAGCAGCCCTCGTGCGCAGGTGGAGCTGCAAGATGTGCCACTCCCCCGGTTGCCAGCGCTGGCGCGGGTAGATGCGCCACCGATTCTGCTGCACTGCCTCTTGCACGATGGGGATGGGTATCCCCTGCACCGTCTGCACCGTGCATTCCAGCGCTGCCGTATCCAGAGCAGCATCGGCAAAGAGCTCCAGGAGCTCGTCCAGTCCGACTCCGCGTGCGCTATCACCCGGCAGAGTCCACAGGCGTACTGCCTGCGTATCCGGTATCGGCACCGGGCGGAACGACAACGGCTGCAGAGCTTGCACGAGAGCATTCCCAGCGGTATCGCGCACACTGCCCAGGCGGATGAGAACGGCGTAGCGCCGGTTCGGCTCCAATGCCCGCTCCGACACCAGCTCCACCGCCGTTGGACGCTGCGGCACCTGTATCGCTGCCCGTACGGCAATGGTATCGGCTCCGGCACTATCGGCAAAGGCAAATCCCTCTGCGCGTAGTGATGCGGGATCGAGCGGCTCGCTCCATTCCAGCCAGACCCGTCGCTGGCTGACCGGGCGTACGTCGGAAAGCTGTGGTGGGGTTCGGTCCCGCGGTGCTCCCAAGCGCAGCCGCACAGTCACTGGGGAATCGGCGCGCACGATAACTGGATGGGTCGTCGTGCCCAGCGCATCGCGCTCCTCCTGGTAGAGCCCATCGCCATCCTGGTCACGTACGGCGAAGAGCCGATACTCCCCTGCAGGCAACCCCATCAGACGGAAGCTCCCCATCCGTCCCAGTTGCGTACGGTAGCGCGCCGGCGTGTGCGAAGGATTCAGCGTATCGGGCAGCACCCCATCGAGCCGATATGCCCAGATGTAGACCCCTTGCGGTTGCGGGTCGAGCAGTTCGCCGAGAATTGCTCCTCGGTCCAGCTCCGGACCTGTGGAGAAGACCACGCTGAACGCCGTATCGGGGTGGTTGCCCGCCAGGTCGCGGTATTCCGTGCCCAGCAGCAGCACGTACGTCGTTGCCGAATCCAGCCCGCGGGGAAAGCGGATTGTCAGTGTTCTGCCCCACCAGTCCCAGGAGAACTCCATCGGCGCCGGTGGCTGCAGACTCAGCGCCGAGAGCACCGACGCTCGGTCCACAAACTCGCTGAAGTGAATCCGAATGGCTCGTCCGCTGAAATTCCGCGTGCCCGGTTCCGGCTCTACCGCACGCACGAAGGGAGGCTCCCGATCGGGCGGTCCGCCCGGCGGAGGGAGTGGATTGGCACATCCCCACAGCAGTAGTGCCGCAATCAGCGTCCGCTCCATGCGCTCCAGGCAACCGCTCCCATGTACAGCACCTCCATCACCGTGTACGCCAGCGCCACTGCCGGGACTCCGCCAACGGAGTAGCCCAGCAGCGTCACCGGCAGCATCGCCAGCACAATGAGCAACATTGCCCGCACCAGCCGATACTGCGTCCCTGGCAGCGTCAGCACATATGCCTCCAGAAGGTGTGCAATCAGCACAGCCGGGAAGCTCAGCAGCATCAGCCGCAGCGGCAGCACCGCCTCTTCGATAGCGAAGGTCAGCTCCATGAGCACAGGGGCAGCAATCCACAGTGGGAGCACAACGGCTGCAGCCGCAGGAAGGCTTAGGGCAATTCCCCGCCAAAGGCTGGCTCTATCGGGATTGCGGGCGAACTCCGGCAGCAGCACCACAAGCACCGCTCCCGGCAGCATCCGCAGCACCATCAGGAAGCGCTGCGCTGCCGAGTAGACGCCCACCGCCGCTGGACTTCCCACCCATCCCAGCAGCAGCACTCCGTAGCGCATGAAGAGCACGGTCAAGAACCCAAATGCCATCCAGCCGAAGCGCTCCCGCAGGAGAGCAGCAAGGCGTTGCAATAGCTCACCCACACCGCTTGGTCGCAAGTCCCAAATCCGCTGCAGCTCCAGCCAGGGATTCCATTCGGGATGGACTGACCGCAGTGCCTGCGCCCCCCAGGCAACTCGCGGAAGCGCCGTTGCCACCCCATTGAGCAGTACCAACAGCGCCAACGGCATCTGCGCAAAGAGCCCTGCAACGGCAGCGCCTGCTCCGATGGTGCTGCTTCCGGCGATAATCCATGCTGCCCGCTCCTGTTGCCCCACCCCGCGAAGCCCCGCCATGAGCGTATCTCCTACGCTGTGGAGAAGCCCCGCAAGCAGTGCAACCGCCGTCACGAACACCACCTGCGGATGCCCGCTGAGCGCCGCTACCGCCAGGATAGCACCGAATGCCGGCAGCCACAGCACAAGCTTTGCTGCCTGGGCTTTGGTCAATGCCGTCAACTCCCCTGTACGGGCAACCTGCTGCGGGAGCGTCAACTGATAGTTAGCATCGGTGAAGACCTGCGCCAGCGTTCCCAGCGCCATCGCAAAGGAGAAGATGCCCAGCTCTTCGGCACCGCGGAGCCGCCCAAGCAGAACCGAAAACAGCGCAATCCCCAGCACACCGAGTAGGTCCGCTACGAAATAGCTCCCAATTGCCCGCAGCAGCCACCCGCCCTTGCCGCCATGCGCCATCGTTTGCGCCGGACGCCGTATTTTTGCTTCCGCGTTCATGCCCATTCCACGGTAGCTCAACGGTCAGAGCACCTGGCTGTTAACCAGGGGGTTGTGGGTTCGAATCCCACCCGTGGAGCTCCTCCAATCCATCGCCGCCTGTGGACGTGCCGGAGCCAAAAAGGTTTTCCCCGCCGCGGCTTTAGCTTTCCCTCCAGCAGCCGATATACTCCTGCGTAGCGGCACCGCACGGTGCGCGCCTGGAGTGTGGAACAGTGTGCCGAGGACCATGTTCGTGCTGATCGGGCTGGCGGTGGTCTTTGCCAGCATCATCGCTGGCTACACCATGCACGGGGGACAGCTCCTGATTCTGTTCCAAATCAGCGAGTTCATCATCATCGGCGGGGCGGCAATCGGGGCGCTGCTCATCTCCAACCCGCCGGACATGCTCCGCCGCATTGTTCAGGGCGTCCTGGCAACGCTGCGCGGCAACAAGCTCTCGAAGGCAGCCTACCTGGAGCTGCTGCAGTTCCTCTTCGAGATCTTCCAATTGGCAAAGCGCGAAGGGCTCATCGCCCTGGAGCAGCACGTGGAGAACCCGCACTCCAGCGCCATCTTCGGCAAATACCCCACGGTACTTGCCAACCACCACGCCGTGGACTTCTTCTGCGACACGATGAAAGTCGTGCTCAACGGCGGGGTCCCGCCTCACGACCTGGAGGACCTCATGGAGCTGGACCTGGAGACCATTCACCAGAAGGAATCGCGCGCTCCGGCAGCTCTCATCACCATTGCAGATTCGCTCCCAGGGCTGGGAATCGTTGCCGCTGTGCTCGGCGTGGTCATTACCATGGGCAAGGTGGACCAACCCCCGGAAGTGGTCGGACACAGCGTTGCAGCAGCGCTGGTGGGGACCTTCCTGGGTGTGCTGCTCTCCTACGGGGTTGTCGGACCTATCGGGCGCAGCTTGGAGAATCTCCAAGCAGCGGAGCAACGCTACCTGAACTGCATCAAGGCAGCCATCCTCGCCTTTGTCAAAGGGGCACCGCCGGTGGTTGCCGTCGAATACGGTCGACGCGCCATTGACCCGGACTTCCGCCCCAGCTTCCAGGAGACCGAAGAAGCCATCAAGCGGGCACGGTAGCGAACATGGCAGAGCACAAAAGTGAACCGATTGTCATCCGCAAGCGGCACCGGGCAGCACACCACGGACATCACGGGGGTGCATGGAAGGTCGCCTACGCCGACTTCGTTACCGCGATGATGGCGTTCTTTTTGGTGATGTGGATTATGCAGCTTTCGGAATCCTCGCGCAAAGCCATCGCCAGCTACTTCAACGAGCCGGGTGCCTTCAGCTTCCTGACGGGCAAAGCGCTGCCCATTGACATCAAGATGCGCCCGGCACGCTACGTACTGGAGAAGGGTGGCGATTACTACGACAACTTCTCCGAGCGGGGCGGACCCTACCAGCCCTTCCCCGTCGGTATCGGAACCGCAGGGGTAAGCCCAGAACAGTGGCGCCAAGCCGTGCAGGACAGCAGCCGCGCTGCTGCCCGCCTGGAACAGCTCCAGCAGGAGCTGCAGGCAATGCTGCAGCAGCTCTCACAGCAGAATCCCGAACTGGGCGAGCTCCTTGCCTCTCTTCGGCTGGAGATGACCCCAGAAGGGCTCCGCATCGAGCTGCTGGAGACACGGGAGAACCTTTTCTTCCGCGTTGGCAGTGCTGAACTGCGCCCACCAGCTGAACAGCTCCTTCGCCGTTTGGGTGAGGTCATCGCTCGGTTGCCCAACCACATCGAGGTCGAAGGGCACACCGACAGCCGCGCCTACGCCCCCGGTTCGCGCTATACCAATTGGGAGCTCTCTACCGACCGCGCCAATGCTGCCCGGCGTGTGCTGGAACAAGCCGGTCTGTGGAAGGGGCAGGTTACCAGCGTCATCGGCTATGCGGACTCCAAACCCCGCAATCCGGAAAACCCCTTCGACCCCTCCAACCGCCGAGTGAGCATCCTGGTACGGCGGCTGACGACAGCGGACTTTCTCCGTCTGATGCAAGTGCAACGGGACACCTCCGCCCAAACGCAGTCGACCGGATCATCATGACTCCGGCTCCGTTGAGCATCTTGATTGTGGATGACCAGCCATCGGTTGTGGCAGCGCTGGAAGCCGTGCTCCGGGAGCTGTTCCCAGAGGTGGAGCTCCTGACAGCGGGCTCTGCCGAAGAGGCGTGGGAGCTGGTCCAGCGCCATCGCCCCGCAATTGTGCTCTGCGACATCATGCTTCCGGGGGAAACCAGCGGTCTGGGACTGTGCCAACGCATCAAGTCCACTCCGGAACTTGCCTCCACCTATGTCCTCCTCATGACCGCCTTCGACTCTGCAGAGTGGCGTGAAGCCGCCCGCCAGCATCGAGCTGACGCTTACCTACGCAAGCCCTTCCATGTTGCCGAACTGCAGGAGAAGCTCGAAGCAGCCTTCCTTGCGCTCCAATCCCAACCACAGTTCCCACAGGATCTTGCACCCACGGCTTTAGACGAGCTGCTGCAGCTCCTGCAAGTGCTGATGGAGATTCGCTCCCCAGCACTGCGGCAACTCTCCGGGCAGCTCCACCGCTGCTGCCAATGGCTGGCAGAATACGCCGAAGGGCTGGCACCACGGGAGCGCCTGCTCTTGCCGCGTGCAGGCATGGTGTATCCGCTGGGTCGGCTCGCACTGCCGGATTCCCTGCTCCACGAGCCGATGACCCGCGAAGGACATCTTGCGCAGGAGCTGCTTGTGCAAATTCCACTGACGGCGGCTGCTGTGTGCCGACAACATAGCCAGTTGCTTGCCCTGGCACCGATCTTAGAAGCCGTAGGGGAGAACTACGACGGAACGGGCTTCCCCCGCCACCTCCGCGCATGGGATATTCCACTGCCGGCACGCCTCCTGCGGCTGGCGGTCGACTTTGAAGAACTGCTCTGGAGCACTTCGCAGGAGCCGCTCTCGGTGGTAGCCCATCTGGAGCGATTCGCTCGCCAGGCGTACGACCCACAGCTCCTGCCGCTCCTGCGCCAATATGCAGCGCTCCGTCAAACAGGGGAGGATGCTCGCAGCGTTGCTCTCCACGAACTTCAAGAGGGCATGCGCCTCCTGTGCGATGTACAGACCCGCTCTGGCATCAAGTTGCTGCCCAGCGGGACGGTACTGACCTCGGCGCTGATCGAGCGGCTCCTCCGGCATCATGCCAACGACCCCATCGTCGGCGTGCTGATTGTGCAGCCCCCGGCGGAGGAGTCGTGAGCAGCCTTGCGCTCAGACGGCTTGTGCCACCGGAAGGGTGTAGAACTCCGCCTTCTCCAGTGCCTCAGCCCAGCGCCGCTGCCTACGCTGCCGCCAGCTCCCGCGGTGGTAGACCGCACCGAAGAGCAGGGGAAGCGCCAGCGTTGCCTCGGCAAAGACCATCTGCTCGCGCTGTGCGGAGACCTTTCCCCAGGAGCTTGCCTCGCGGAGCGTGGAGCCGGAAAGCCCTCCATCGCGCTCATCGGCAACGGTGACTTGGATAGCATATGCGTGCATAGGTACCTCCACCCCAAGCACCTCTGCTGCAACCACGACGTCCTGGGCAAAATTCTTCGGCACTCCGCCGCCGACCATCACCAGCCCCGTCTGCCGAGCATGGATCTTCAGGAAAGTCAACTCGCGGAAGTCCTTGACCGAATCGATCGCCACATGACGTGCTCCCGCCCGGTACTGGTGCAGCACCAGTCCGAACCCCGCCGAGCAATCCGAAAACGCTGGAACGAAGAGGGGAACTCCGCACTCGTAGGCGGTGCGTACAATGGAATCCTCCCCGAACCCGCGCTGCTGCAGGTAGCGCGCCATTGCCGCCAGAAACTCGCGCGAGCTATACACCCCTGGCTCAAGGCTATCGGCGATCTCGGCGATGGTGTGGTCGCACACCCGCAGCTCCTCCTCGTCGATGTATGTGTCGTAGATGCGGTCAATCATGAGCTGCCGGAGCTGCTCATCATCGGCACGTGGCGAGCCCTGGTAATGGCGGAATCCCAGCGCCTCGAAGAAGTCCTGATCCACCAAGATTGCCCCCGTAGAGACCACCACATCCACCATGCGGGAGCGGATTGCCTCTACGATGACGCGACGTAGCCCTGCGCTGACCAAGGACCCCGCCAGGCACAGAATCACCGTGCATTCAGGGTCGTTGAGCATAGCCTCGTAAATCTCCACAGCGCGATGGAGATTGCGCGCCTGGAAGGACATGCGCCCCATCGCGGCAACGAGGTCAGCGATTTCGGGATAGCGCGTGATGTCGATGTGCTCCACCACCGCTTCCGGACGCAGGTACTCTGCCTTGGTGCTCATCGGTGCATGCACGGATTGACCAACCGGGGGTGGGGACGCAGTGCAGAGGGTTTTCACGTAGCGGGGACCTGGTCCGGGAAGAGCGCCTCCTCCACCATTTCGCACCAGATGTGCCCGATGAGGATGTGCGCTTCTTGAATCCGCGCCGTGACCGAGCTCGGCACAACCACCGCCGCCGTGCAATGCGGAAGGATGCGTCCTCCGCCGTTGCCCAGCAGACCGATGACGACCATCCCCTGGCGTTGTGCCTGCTGGGCAGCCCGCAACACGTTTTCGGAATTGCCACTGGTGGAGATTGCCACCAGCACATCGCCGGCGCGTCCGTAGGCTTCCACCTGGCGGGCAAAGACATTGTCGAAGCCCAAATCGTTACCCCCAGCCGTCAGGATGGAGCTATCTACCGTGAGGGCTATCGCCGGAATTGCTGCCCGGTTGACCTGGCTCCGCAGCCGTACGACCAGCTCCGCTGCGATGTGCTGTGCATCGGCTGCTGAGCCTCCATTCCCGCACAGCAGCACTTTCCCTCCCCGCTGCAGGCTCTCCGCCAAAAGCCTCCCGCAGTGCTGGATGTCTTCCAAACACTGCTCAAGCAGGCGCTGTTTGACCGCGATCGATTCCCGAATCGCTCCCGCAGCATCCATCGCCGGCTCACAGCTTGACAAACTGACACCACATCTGGGGTCGCCCACCGCGCAGCACCCAGAGGCTGTACACCCCCGGCGGAAGCTGCTCCAGAGCAAGTTGGACCGATCCCTGCGCCGGCACCGGCAGCGCGGAGCGGAGCACCGTCTGCCCCAGCACGTTCACCACCACAAGTTCGGACACATCCTCCGGCAGCCATACGTGCAACTGCCCCGTCACCGGATTCGGTAGGCACGCCCATGGCTGCCCCAGAGCAGGCTCCTGCACGGAGATGACCACATCCACCGGATCGGAGATCGCCTTGCAGCCGTTGGAATCCACAATCGCAACGGCATACTGCCCGGAGCGCTGTGCAACAAGGCGCTCGGCGCGCTCGCCCGGCAACGGCTCCCCGTTGAAGTACCACTGATAGGCAACGGCAACCGGGCTCCGGCACTCCAGCGTATCGCCCCGACGCTCTATGCTCGGCTTGGGAGGCAGGGGGTAGACCGTAATCTGTACCGGCGCAGAAACGGCACGGCATCCCTCAGCCGAGACAACCTCGACGAAATAGCTCCCACCGGTGCGCACCGTCAGCCGCCGTGTTGTATCGCCGGTATTCCAGCGGTAGCGGATGTACCCAGCGTCTGCCTCCAGCACCGTGCTATCCCCCTCGCAGAATGCACTCGGTCCCAGCACCCGAACCGCCGGCGGAGCAAGCTCCAGCACAGCCACCGAGAGGGGCTCGCTCTGCGCCGTGCATCCCTGCGGAGTGCTCTGCTGGAGGCGCACCCAGCCGCTTCCTGCCGTATCCCAGAGCACCAGAATTGAGGACATCCCCTGCCCGCTCAAGAGCAGTCCCCCACGCACTTCCCAGCTGTAAGTATCGCCCTCACCTGGGAACGCAGCACTGTAGCGCACCGTATCGCCTCGGCACACGCGCGAACTCCCGCTAACCTGCGCCTGCGGTCGGGCAAAGACCGTGATTTGCACCGTATCGGAGCTGCCGCTGCATCCGTATTGGTCGGTGACGACAACCCAGTAGAGCCCGTCCGTGCGCACAGTGATGCTCGGCAGCGTATCGCCGGTGTTCCACCGGTAGCGCCGGTAGCCGGAAGGCGCAACCAAGCGCGCGCTATCTCCCTGGCAGAACTGCGCCGCACCGACCACGTTCAGCCGCGGCTGCGGAAGCGGCTGCACGACCACCGTCACCGTATCGCTGCTGCGGCAGCCGCGCGCATCGGTGACGGTCAGCACGTACTGCATCGAAGAGGTCAGCCGCGCGATGGGATTGGGTGCGGAAGGATTATCCAACCCCGTTGCCGGACTCCACTGATACGTGTACGGTGGCATGCCACCTTGTGCTGTCGGATTTCCCCCCAACTGGACGGCTTCCCCAGCACAGACAGTGCGGTCCGGACCGGCATCTACCTGCGGAAGCTCGTAGACGGTGATGTATTGCGGGCGAATCAGCGTATCGCTCCCGGCGCTATTGTGCACCACGAGGCGAACCGTGTACTGCCCAGGCTGCTGGTACGTGTGCACGCAGTTCTGGGTGGTGTAGTCCACCACACCGTCGCCGTTGACATCCCACTCCCATGCCGAGGGATTGCCTGCGCTGGAATCCCAGAACTGCACCGTCAGCGGCGGGCACCCGCTTACGGGCTGCGCACCGAATCGGGCAACCGGCGCCCCGATGACACAGTTCGAGCTGTTGAGCGCCACGATCGCGCCCGGTCCGCACGGAGCCGAGACCGTGCTGTACTGCATCACGTACAGCCCACCGGCTTGGTCGGTCTGCACCCCCAGCGTGCGCGTCATCACACCCGGTCCAATGGCGTAGTGCATGAGCGTATTCGGTGCAATCACATGCCCGAGCTGATGCGCATGCCCCAGCTCGTGCAGCACAACGGATTCGAAATCGTACTGATTCGCTGCTGGCGGCTGCGGTCCGAAGTTCCAGTTGATTCCACCTCCGGGGCGGCGGAAGATCAAGTCCATGCCTCGACGATGCCAGTACACTTGCCCACCGGCGGAGCAGCCGCCGTAGTAAGTGTATGTCACGCCCAGCACGCCGCTGGGCAGGCTGCAAGCCGTGCTATCGAAGCTCACCACATTGATGCCGTCATCGGCAGCACATCTGACTGCAGTGCTTGTCTGCGCCAGCCCGAAATTGACATAGGTGCTACAACGCCATGTTTGCAACGCTCGCTTGAAGGCGTTGAAGGCATCCGTATTTGCGGCAAAAGTAGCGTTCGGCGTCAGAGTATAACCGCCCGCACCGTTGGCGTTGACCAAGCGCACGCGGTAGCGCTGCCCACCGGAGCTTACTGTCAGCACCGCATAGGGAATGCTCAGCGCCGAAGGGGATTGCACCGTTTCGTTGCTGCTGGTAATCACGCGGAAGTTACCCGTTCCGGCTTCCGTGGGGACGATGACGCGGATCTCCGTATCGCTCCACAGCACGATATGGTTGCTGGGCACGGTGAACCATTGGCTGCCTCCGTAGTCTGCATGCGGGAATTGCACAGAGCCTGGAGTCGTCCCAAAGCCCGAACCGAAGATGCGCAGCGTGTCAAAGGTGCCGGCGGTGATCTGCGTTGGGGTAAAGCCCGTAATCGTCGCCAGGGGGTACGCTGGGGTATCCTTGCGCGGCTGCCAGGAGAGCGGCAACGGTGCACGCTCCCGATAGGGCTGCCCGACCAGCTGCTCCAGGCTTCGATAGAGTTCACTAATCGGGTAGCGGGCAAAGGGGTCCCATGCCAATCCCGATTGCAGTTCGTACACCAGCACCCCTTGCGGACCCGCCACCAGCTCAAACGCAGTCGTGGAGAGCCGGGCGCCTACCTCTGCCCTTGCCCGCCGAAGCAGGAATGTTCCCACAACGCCTTCGGCAAGAGGTGCCGATGGGCGAACCTCGACCCAAAGGGTGTCCGTTCGACCACCCTCCTGCACAAGGAGAAGGGTATCGGCGGCGTACTCGCCCATGAAGAGCTTGGTCACCCGAAGCTGCCAGACCGTATAGAGCATGGGGCGCGTTGGCTCGTAGAGCGCCTGTTGCCTTTCGAGCCTGCCCTCTACGATCAGCTCCGCTTCGGCAACCCGTTGGGCAAGTGGGACCGGATAGAGCAAGCATTGGGCAACCGCGTTCACTGCGGCAGCAAAAGCAAGGAGTAGTCCACGCCTCATGGCACTCGCCCTGTTCACTACTGACACACGCAGGGGCTCAAGTACCGCCTCACCCCACGTCCGCGTTCCCGAGGGCTATCCCTCCAGTAGCTCCTCATCCCGAATGAGCAGCAGAATTGCCGAATGCGGCACGATGACGTAGCGCTCCCCTTCCAGCTCCAGCTCCAGCGCCTCGCGCTGAAGGTAGATTGCCAAATCGCCCTCCTGTGCTTGCAGCGGCAGATACTGCACCTCGCGCGCCTTCCAGGGTTCGTCCCACTCCGGCGGGGTGGGCAGGAGATATCCGGGTCCGACCTTGACAACGTAGCCGGTTTGCACCTTCTCGTTCTCCCGAACGCTGGGGGGAAGGTAGAGCCCAGACCGTGTACGCAGCTCCCCCGTCCTGGGCTTGATGAGCACCCGATCGCCGACCACGATGATATGCTCCAGCACTGTGCTCATCACACGTTCTCCGAGCTCTCCGCCATGCTGCCCATTGTTGCTTCGGCTGTGCCGTATCACGAAACCCACGGCTGGTTCGTTATAGGCACAGAAGTCCGAACGTGAGCGCAGGGATAGAGACGAGGATGCTGGAGCTTCCAGTACTGGGGTCGGAGACTGCTCCACAACCTGCCGTGCGCACAGGGAACGGGGCGCGGCTGGTCTACGTGGAGACCTACGGCTGCCAGATGAATCTCAACGACACGGAGATCGTGCTGGGTATCTTGAGCGCCAATGGCTACGGCGTGGCAGCTCGTCCGGAGGAGGCAGATGTCATCCTGCTCAATACCTGCGCCGTACGCGAGCATGCCGAGCAGCGCGTCCTGGAGCGGCTCAACCATCTCAAGCCCTACAAGCGCCGGAAACCCTGGCTGGTGGTCGGCATCCTGGGTTGCATGGCAGAGCGGCTGCGTTCCCGGCTGCTGGGACGCAATAGACTGGTGGAGCTCGTTGTGGGTCCGGACGAATACCGCAAGCTCCCACAACTGCTGGAAAACGCCTTTGCCGGCGAACACGGGATTGCCGTCCGGCTCAGCCGCGTGGAGACGTATGACGACATCGAGCCGCTGCGCACCGAGGGCATCAGTGCCTGGATCTCCATCATGCGCGGCTGCGACAAATTCTGCACCTTTTGCATCGTGCCCTTCACGCGCGGGCGCGAGCGCTCCCGTCCGTTGACCTCCGTCGTTGCCGAGGTGCAACGCCTCTCCGAGCGCGGCTTCAAAGAGGTCACGCTCCTGGGGCAGAACGTCAACAGCTACCGCGACCCCATCAGCGGGGCAGACTTTGCCGATCTCCTTGCCGCCTGTGCCCAAGCTGTCCCGCACATGCGTATCCGCTACCTGACCTCGCATCCCAGCGACATGAGCGATAAGCTCATCGACACGATGGCGGCGTATCCGAACATCTGCAAATACATCCACCTCCCTGTGCAATCCGGCTCGAACCGGATTCTGCGCCTGATGAACCGAGGCTACACCGTCGAGCAGTACCTGGAGCGCATCGAGCGCATCCGGCGGGTGATGCCCGAATGCGCCCTCTCCACCGATATCATCGCCGGCTTTTGCACCGAAACCGAGGAAGACCACCAAGCAACGCTGGAGCTCCTGCGGACCGTGCGCTACGACGGCGCCTACATGTTCAAGTATTCCCCACGCGAGGGCACACGGGCATGGAAGTGGGGCGATGACGTCCCCGAAGAGGTCAAGCTGCGCCGGCTCAACGAAATCATCGCCCTGCAGCAGCAGATCTCCTACGAGGTCAACCAGGAGCGCGAAATCGGGCGCATCCACGAGGTACTCGTCGAAGGTCCCAGCAAACGCAACCCCGACGAGTGGCAGGGTCGCACCGATACGAACAAGGTCGTCATCTTCCCCCGCACCCCAGAGTGCTCCGTCGGGGCGCTCGTGCGGGTCCGCATCCATCGGGCAACCTCGGCAACGCTGTTCGGAGAAGTGCTCGCCGCTGCGTGAACAGACCGTGCTGTTGCGGAGCTTCTTTTGCACACCTCCTACACCAACGGGGACAGCCGCTCACGCAGGGGTCAAATCCACGGTGCCCTGCACGCATCGCTCACGCTCCTCCGGTACATGGCAGCGCCATCTCAGATCGCATATCGCGCCAATACCACGTAGTTACGTGCATGTGGCTAGAGTAGACCGCAGACACCAGCTCGCACGGGGCAATTGCAGGGGGTAGCTCTCCGGAGCTGCTCCCTATTATGGGACATGCGCGGTTGTGAGCGTAAAGTTCGGTCGGACCCACGTATCTTGTCAGCTATTGAGCAAGGCAAACCCAGTGTAATGCAGTTTTGGGACTTACGTAAAATGCCTAAATATCTCCCCCGTGCAGCCATGCTCAGGAGCAGGGCAAACTACCGGACCCGCCATAGCCTGATTGTGTGGTCATTACTCCCTGACGCCAGCAATCCTCCGTCAGGCGAAAACGCTACGCTCCGGATCCCGTCTGTGTGCTTTCTCAGGACATACAACTCTGCACCATCTGCTACTTGCCATATTCGGACGGTTTTGTCGTCGCTTCCTGACGCTAACAACCTCCCATCCGGCGAAAATCCCACACTCCAAACCCGCTCTGTGTGCCCCTTGAGCGTGCACACCAGTCTCCGATTCGATACCCGCCATATTCGGATGGTGTTATCCCCACCTCCAGACGCCAACAGTTGCCCATCGGGCGAAAACGCCACGCTCAAGACCCAGTCCGTATGTGCCTTGAGGGTATCCACGAGCCTCCCATCTGACACCCGCCACAGCTTGACGGTGCAATCATCGCCCCCAGATGCCAATAAGCGCCCATCGGGGGAAGACGCTATGCTTCGAACCCAATCTGTATGCCCTTCAAGAGCGCATACTAGTGAACCCTCCAGGACTTGCCATATTCGGATGACTTTGTCTGCACCTCCCGATGCCAATAACCTCCCGTCGGGCAAGAACGCTAAGCTCAGAACCCAACCCGAGCAATGCCGAAAGCTACGCACTTCTGCACCATCTGCTATCCGCCAGACCCGAATGATTCCATCCTTATCCCCCGAGGCCAGTAGTCGCCCATCGGGGGAAAAAACAACACTGTTGACCCAATTTGAATGTCTCACAAGGGTGTGAAATAATGGAAGACTCTGCCGCCGTGCTGAGGCACGGGCAGGCTGAGCCGCAGATGTTGCAGCCGAGGTAGACGGAAGAGACCACAATTTAACGACCCCATCCCACCCTCCCGCCGCCAGCAACTGCCCGTTGGGCGAAAATGCCACACTCAGGACTCTATCCGTATGGTGGAGGGTTGCCGCAAGCACTCCATCCGGCGTATGCCATAACTTTACAGTGCGGTCCCAACTTCCCGATGCCAGCAACCGCCCATTCGGTAAGAACGCCACGCTCAGGACTCTATCTGCATGCCCGCCTAAAGTGCACACCTCTAAGCTATCCGAGACCCGCCACAGCTTGATAGTGCGGTCCCAACTTCCCGACGCCAGTAGACTTCCGTCAGGGGAAAACGCCACGCTGAAGACCACATCCGTATGCCCTGTAAGGGTACCCAATGGTATTCCGTCCGATACTCGCCACAACCGAATAGTTCGGTCATAATACCCGCTGCCCGACGCCAACAACTGACCATCAGGCGAGAATGCTATGCTCTCAACTGCAGCTGTGTGTCCCTCAAGAGTGCGCACTAGAGAGCCATCCGCCACCCGCCAGAGCTTGATGGTCCAATCCCCACTCCCCGATGCCAGCAACCCCCCATCGGGCGAAAACGTTACGCTCCTAACCCAACTTGCATGTCCCGACAAGGTATACACTTCAGAGCCGTCCGCTACCCGCCACAGCTTGATGGTACAATCCTCACTTGCTGAGGCGAGTAGCTGCCCATCAGGCGAGAATACCACACTCAAGACCCTATTTGTGTGCCCCTTGAGGGTACGGACTTCTGAACCATCTGCGACCCGCCACAACTTGATGGTGCCATCATAACTCCCCGACGCCAGCAAAGCCCCATCCGGTGAGAGTGCCACACTCGAGACCAAATCCAAGTGCCCGCCGAGGACAGACCTATCCATCCGCCACAGCTTGACGGTGCAATCATCGCTTCCTGATGCCAGCAGTTGCCCATCGGGCGAAAAAGCAACACTGTTGACGAAATCTGAATGCTCCTTCAAAGTAAGCAACAACGGAAGGGTCAACGGCTGCGCCGGAGGTGATACAGCAGTATGCGCACTCACTCCATGCTGCTGAGAGGCGGGTTTCTCCCTTACTTGGGAAGCAGCATGTAGCGATGCAGAACGCGAAGCTGTCGGGATAGCGAAGGAATCTTTCTCTACAGACCCAGTAGCCTTGTGCTGCCAATCATTGCTCTTTTGTGAGGCTGAGAAAATGCTACGCCGAGATTGACCTATCGGAACGTCCGATGGAAACGGGTCACGTCCACCCAGCTTCTCCCGACGCGTACACCACGGACACTCCGGGAGATGATTCCAATAGTGGTGCCGCTTGTTCCGTGAACACTGTCGTAATCCACTTTCCACGCGTCTTAGCGTCTCCAGCCACTCCTGCACCTGAGGACGAGCAGCTGGACTTGCAAACCCCTCTTCGAAACATCGCAAAAACAACTTCTGGAGCTTAGGATGCAGTATCTCAAACGGAGGTGCATTCGGCGATGGATCAATCACCCTGTTTCCACGAGCATATGGGAAATAGCCTCGCCGAATACGCTCGTCGATCCGTGGCGGCTCACCTCTACCACGGTACACCCCGTCAAATGGATGAAAGCCCTCCATCAACAGCCTGAAAATCAGCACCGCCAACGCGAAGGCGTCGTGCTCTGGTCGACGATCGACTTCCGCAAACCGACATCCTTGAAGCTCAGGCGGTGTGTATTCGGGCTTCCCTACCAAACTCCGATAGACCCTGCCCGTCTGCGGATCCTGCACCTGAAATGAATCGGCATCGACCAACGTTACCAGTGCCTGTTCCGAGACCAGCACGTTTGACTCGTTCAGGTCACCGATCACACAGCCCCCCCGGTGCACTGCCCGCACTGCAGCACAGAGGTTATATGCCGTACGCACTAAATACAAGTAGTCAAACGAAGGTAGCTTTTGCAATCTCGCCCGCAGGGTATACACATCGCTCAATGGCAGCATGTTCCGTACGCGCGGCATCACAAAGCCCACAGGCTGACCGCTTGCTGCGTCGCATAGTAATTCAATCGGCCAGGCAATAGAAGGGTGCTTCAAATGTTTTGTTGGGTCATCGGGTGGATTGCAAACCATAATCCGGAGCTTCTCGAAGCGCTCCGACCGGCGCTTGTCGCGATGATATACCTTTGCCACCAGACCCGGATGATGCGGGACCTCGTAAATTTCCCCTTCCCCGCCTTTATGCAGTGGCTTCTGTAGTGTAAAGAGTTTTCCCGTGTTCTCCGTTCTCACGCGCACGGCACCTTATCGCCTCCTGCCAACCAGCACAAGGGTTAGATCATCGCCAGTACGGTCACGTACCTTCGCCGATCGCAAGAATGTCTCCAGTCGCTGTTTGGTTACCTTGGGAGAGTCCACCCATTGGAACAGAGGCTTGAAGAAGGGTGCATGGGGCATCGCATCGGAGAACCGGATTGCAAGCAGTTCTAGCCCATCAGTGAAAACAGCCAAATGCTTTGCTTCCCCCTTCCACCACTCGAATCGGGCGTATTGTAGCGCGTCCCTACTGGTCAGGAACACTGTCTCATTGAGATACTCGCCGACTCGAGTATGCGTCAACAAGTAAAGTTGTCCCTGTGTGTCTTCAAGGACAACTGCACCATCGCCAATTTGCACAACGGCAACTGCTTGAGGCATCACCACAACTCCAATTAGGGTGGAGGCGAAGTCGGAGAGAGCTACCCTGCGTCGCTTGGCTTGCTCGGCAAGGCTATGTCGTACAGCCTCTACGGCTCGGACAGCAAGTGCGCGCCATTCCCCGCCCTCCCTACCGACCAGAGAGCTTCGCGACTGTCTACGGAGAAACTCTACCATGGCGCGGACTGCAAACCAAGCTCCCTCATGGGCATAACGGGCGGAACCTGCCCCGTCTGCTACGGCAATGATGAGTGTGTCCGGTGACACTAATTTCCACAAATGAGCATCCTGGCAGGGAAGTCCCTGGCGTTCATGTGTACTTCCCTGAACCGAGGCAGAAAGGACACGCCATTCTGCCGGAGCAAAAAGTCCTCGTAGCCACTGCCACAGGTGGTGTAGCATCCCCGGCGCTCTAGATATAAGCCCAGCCCGGCGGTGGCAAAGGTATCTGCTCATCTACAGCCGATGCCGATACGCGTTGCATGCTAGCAGAGAGCCATACAAACAGCTCACGAAACGCCAAACCCTTTAGCTTCAGAGGCTGGCGTACCGAAATCTCCGCCAGCTTCGCCATGTCTGCCTCATCAACACCAACTGCAAAGAAGCTAACGCTCTTGTTCGCCTCCTCACGGCGTATTTGCTCTGCAGCACGCTGTATGATGTGATCTGGTTCCGTCGGCTCTCCATCGGTGATCATGAATACCCACGGACGGTAGTAGGCAATCCCATTGCGCTTATATACCTCTTTGCGCTCGCGCACTAACTCCAATGCACGCAGAATGCCTGTGCCCATCGCGGTCTGACCACTCGCACTCAGCAGGGGTGGATCGAAGACATCTACCGTCACGAAGTCCTGGATCACTTCCACGTAGCTGTGGAAAGTAACAATGGCAACCTCTACACGCCGGGAAGCTAGCGAATCGCCCTGCAGTTCCTGCTTGAAGACACGTATACCCTCGTTTAACTCGCTAATCTTTTGACCCGCCATTGAGCCAGAGGTGTCCAACAGCAACACGCAGGGACAACGTGGCTCAGGGTTTTCGGCAAATTCCGGTTCGAGTTCGACCATGGGCAACCCAGACAGTTGTGATACTGCTGCCACGAGTTTAGAATGTCATGCTCCCCATACTCCATATGCCCACTATCCTGTATGCCCACTACCATAGCCTGCTTCCAATCCGTATCCTTGCGATTTATCGCGTGCAAACTTATACACTGCAGGGCAATCCCTTGCTCTTCCCTTGCCGTTACTCTCTGTAACCGAAAGGTCACACTGTTACCGCAGTTCGTCACACCGACCGTGCAGAGCCATCATTCACAGCCAAGCAGCCCCTTCAGCCTTGTCAGAAGCTGCCATTTGACCAATCCCTTGCTACCCTACCCCCACGCTACTTGCTGCGTCTTGGCATTGAAGAGAGGAAGTCGTTGAAGTGTAGCCTCCCGCTATCCCTGCATTTCCCCAGCTGTCCCACGCAACAGCGACGGTAGCTCTACTGGCTTCCGGCAGACGACAAATGCCCATTGTCCAAACTCCCCATGATGATTCACTGCCCGTACCCAGCAGCGTGCAGCCATTTCCTTCCATTGGTCTTGCTCCGTCTCGAACCCCTTCACCTCCAAGATGATTTTCACCTCACGGCCGTCCGTGCAGCGCCAGCGGATGAGATAGTCCGGGCGATACTCGTGGCGCACACCCTGCCATTCGTAGGGGATGGTGAAGTCGAGGTGGTCATTGCGGGCATAGGCAATCACCTCCGGCATCCGCTCCAGCTGATACGCCACGCTGTGTTCCCATTTCGGCGCATCGAGCACCACGTGGCTGATGTGACTCTTGGTCGTACCCACACAGGGACGGACGGTGCGGAAGAGTACCTCGGACGTGGAGCCGATGGGACGGAAGCGCTCGATGATGGGCAGGATAGGCGGTTCGCCGGCTTCGGTATCGGGCTCGATCGCTGCGGTCAGCCGCTCGATAATCCGCTGCTTGTACTTGAGGAGGGCGACCTCCTCCAGCGGGACATCTCTTTCAACGATAACACGCTCTTCCAAATAGCGCCATACTGCATCGAGCACTTGGGGAAAGAGCACATGCCGGGCACTCCACTCCTCCCGCTTCTCTTTGAGCCTGTGAGTGAGCTCTGCTGCGATCTCGTATACGGTAGCCTGCAGGCGCTTCTCCCGATGGAATGGATTGCGGTCGTGCACTACTTCGAGACCTGGTCCCAGCCGATCGGGTCGCCCAATGCGGTAACCCACCTGAGGCTTGACAGTGACTTCGGTCGGCTCGTCTCCGCCAATCCGTAAGAAGGGCACACCCTCGAGGTTCAACCGGATGCGGCTCCGTACGTCCACAACGTAGCCCTCTACGCGCGGGAAGGTAATCTCCAAGTGCTTGCGCTCCGGCAACGCCCGCACGAGCGTGGAAACCTTCTGTACTTCCGTTCGGCTAATGGGCTTCTTCTTGACAGGAATGACCTCAAAGGGCACGCCATAGACATCCACGTATTCGGGCTCAGAGAAGTCGTCGTAGTTCAGCCGTCTCAAGCCACGCCCTACGACCTGCTCGCATAAGAGTTGCGAGGTGAATGCGCGCAGACCCAGAATCTGCGTCACATTCTGGGCATCCCAACCCTCGTTGAGCATTCCAACCGAAACGACGCAACGGATGTGTTTGCCCGGTGGGTCGCCTTCGCCTTCCCATTCGGTCTTGCCGACCGTATCCACGACCTTGCGCAGACGCTCTGCCGCCTCCATTTTGGTCTCGCCCTCGACAGCTGCCTCGGCTTCGGCGAGCAGTTTGGTGTCGATGCGGAAGGTCACCTCCTGGTTCGGGCTGTTGGCGAGTTCCG
>Ga0197142_1000181_pt1 | contig 56471 bp, 48 predicted proteins | sample GBS60_MetaG_FD_148614 | JGI IMG/M metagenome (GOLD analysis project Ga0197142, IMG submission 148614) | Sediment microbial communities from Great Boiling Springs, Gerlach, Nevada, United States - GBS 60_MetaG | ecosystem: Environmental > Aquatic > Thermal springs > Hot (42-90C) > Sediment... | reverse complement strand
GTAGTTGGGTTTCTTTATTTCTCAATTGCCGCTTCGCTCGTTTATACCATCAACGACCTTGCCGATGTGGAGCGCGACCGCCTGCATCCAGTCAAGCGGCTGAAGCGTCCGCTAGCATCGGGTGCGGTCTCTAAACAAACCGCCGTGGGGATTATTGTGCTGTTTTCGCTTCTCTCGCTTTCAAGTGTGCTCTTTTCGCTTGCTTTTGCGTGGGTGCTACTTGGATACATTGCGTTAAATGTGGCTTACAGTGCCTACCTCAAACATCAACCGGTGTTGGATGTCTTTTCTGTGGCAACGGGTTTTGTGCTTCGTGTGTATGCGGGCGCAGTAGCGATTGATGTGGTGCTTTCGAATTGGATGTTCATCACCACGCTCTCGCTGGCACTTTACCTTGCCTCCATCAAGCGACTGCAAGAATTGCGGTTGCAGGGTTCAGCCAGCCGTGAAGTGCTGCAAAAATACAATGTGAAAGTGGTGGAGCGATATGCGGATGTGTCGGCAGTTGGTGCGATTTTGTTTTACAGCCTTTATTGCCTTTCTGAACATCCGAATTTGATTCCTTCGATTCCGTTAGTGCTGTTTGGCATTTTTCGGTATTGGTATTTGGTCGATGCGGAAAGTCAGGGTGAGTCGCCGGTGGAGGTGCTGTATAGCGATGTGCCGATGATGGTGGTGGTGCTTCTTTGGGGCGGTTTTATTCTGTATGAATTTTTGCCGAGAGGCTGATGTTACACGCTAAGGCTGTTTTGGTCGACTTTACGTTTTCCAAAAAACGCCTTTTCATGCAAGGAGATTCAAGATACTGAATGTATCTTACGAATGTTCATTTCACGCTTCAAGAAAGGAGTTTTCACGATGAATAAGCAACAAATTTTACTTGGGCTTGCCGTGCTTTACATTCTTTCGCAAGTAGTCTTGCTTGCTACTGTGGGCAAGGATTTGGCGCTTATCTTGATTTCGCTTGGGATTTTTATTGCGTGTGCACTAATTGTGTTGGTTGCAGGTGAAATTTCTATTGGTCGTCCTGTTGTGGAGAGCGTCTCAATGCGGCGTGCTGGGCGTCCCAAAGCCGAACAAGAAAAGATGCTTCGTGAAGGCTACCAAATCGATGGCGAGTTCTTGCAGAAAAAACGGTTTGAGCGTTTCAAACGGGGAGAAAAATACACTGCGCCTCCGAGTTCTTCTCCAGCGCCAGTTGCTGAAGCTATTTCTGAAAAGACCCCACAACAAAAGTTGAAAGAGAATTTGATTGCCCAATCTCCCATGTTTGGGGGTATTGAAAAACTTGCGGCAATGCTCGAGCAAGCAGATGACACCAAAATTCTCAACATGCTCAAACGGTTTGGCTATGCTGGCGTTAGTGCCTCGGAGGTGCGTTTGATTGTGGCTGAAATTGTCCGTAGTGAGCGTAACGAACCCCCCGAGTCCGCAGAAAATCGGGGAGTTTATCGCATTAAGACATCGCTCAACACGGTTGATTTTTACGACTATATCAAGCGCTGCATGTCCGGCAACGATATGGAGTCTAGGGGTCAAGCACCGACAATTTCAGGCATGGAGATTTTGGCACAAGCCTCCAACGGGATTCAAGGCAATAGCATGCGTGCTATGGCGCGCTTGCGCGGCGTGCGTAAAGGCGGCGGCATTAAAAAATGCACCTCCTGCCAATTCTATCAAGCCAATGCGCTGTTCTGCACCAAAATTGGCTTGGAAGTCGAGCACGATGATGTATGCGATGGCTGGACAGCCAATCTGGCTTATCAGGCTTTTCAATAAGCCGCATAGCCCATAGATGTCGAGGCCGCTTTCGACTGCCCAGCATAAATTTTATGTGCGACTGCGCCGTGAAAAGAAAGTGCGCGATTCCGAGCGGCTATTTCTTGCCGAAGGCGAGCGTGCTGTTATGGAACTATTTGCCGCCGCCCCTGCATCCTTGGTTGCGCTGGTTAAAACTGCCCAAGCCACTCCCCTGTCAATTCCCAGCGAGCGCGTGTTCATCGCATCCGAAAAACAATTTGCCGCGCTTTCTGATACCGAACACTCGCAAGGCGTTATCGGCATTTTCGAGCAACCGGTCGTTTCCCGCGACATTTTCTCACGCCTTAAAGCCAAATCTTCGTCAATTGTGCTCGTGCTGGATGACCTTCAAGACCCGGGTAATCTTGGCACGATTATTCGCACGGCGGCATGGTTTGAGGTTGATGTTGTGCTTGCCAGCAGGAACACTGTCGATTTTTTTAACCCGAAAGTGGTGCGAGCAACGGCGGGCAGTTTATTTGCTCTTGCACTTTATCGCAGTTCGTCGCTTTGTGAAGACCTTGTCCATCTCCAAGAAGTCGGATTCACGCTCTATGGTGCTTCGCTTAGCGGCCAAGATTTTCATACAACGCCTTTTGCATCCAAAACGGCATTGGTCATTGGCAACGAAGCGCATGGTATTTCAGAAAACGTGCGCCACACTTTGCATGCGGAAATTAGAATTCGTGGCAATGCCAAGCATGTCGAATCGCTTAATGCCGCTGTATCAGCCGGTATTTTACTTTCGCACATCTATCTGGCTAATTCCAAACAAAATGCTTAACTTTACCCATATACGCACTTTCAAACCTTAAACTTCCATACCCATGAAACTTACATGGAACGATGCCGAAGACATCGGCATTGCCCTATACGAAAAATTTCCAACACTTGACCCGCTCACCATACGCTTTACAGACTTGCATAAATTCGTTACGGAACTTGAAGGCTTTGCCGACGACCCAAAGGCATCTAATGAGTCTAAGTTGGAAGCCATTCAAATGGCATGGTATGAAGAGTGGAAATCCAACCAATCCACCTAAAACTCTTCACACTATGACTGAACGCGAACTTCAATTGAATATCCTTCGGGCAGTCAAGTCATATCAAGATGCGAACAACAATGCCCATATGCCATTTACGCTGCTCTGCACACAGCTTCAACTCTCAAAAGAAGATGCGCAAAAACACTTGCGTGCGCTTAGGAACGTGGACTGCGTTCGCTACACGCAAGATGACAAAACCTATGAGCCTTTGCTGATTGAAATTTCGCGCAACGGCATTAACCGCTTGAAAGAATAAGTTACGACACGCTGTCAGGCACGGTCATTTTCTTTAGAATTTCATCAGCAAAATCAATTGGGCTCTGTGGATTGTTCTTTTCCGCAAGTCCAAAGATTTTTTCGGCGATAATGTCGGAGCGAAGCAAGCGCAGCTTGAGTTGCGGCATGTAAAGCAATGCGGCTGAAAATTCTGGTCCTCCGCAAATAATAAATGTGGCAACCTTCTTCCCTGCCAGTGTTTTCAGCAGGTTGCTTTGATTGAATGCTTTGGAGAGGTTCGGCGAAAGTTGCAAGTTGTAAATCGGCGAACCCAGCAAGATAAGGTCAAATTCTTCCAGAAAACTGTAATCTGCACGCGGAGGCGTTTTGGCTTTCTCGACATAACATCCATTTTTAACCAAATGCTCGCCGATTGCGTCAATAATGCGGTCAGTTGAACCGCCTGTGGAGAGCGCGTCGTAAAGAATAATTGCCTTCATTTTCGTCTGGTTTTGTGTTCAACTTGAACAAGTTTATTGCTTTTTTGAACATTCTCCAATTTCGTATTCGCCACCAGAATTGCATATCTTTATGTCTCAAAACTCATGATGCAAGATGATTACATTATCGCACTTATCGCTTTTGCTTACGCTAACACTTGGAGAACGCCTTGCCCTGATGGGCGTGGTGCTATTTGTGCTCTTAATGAGCGTGGCTTATACAGTGTATGCGGAACGTAGGATCGCCGCCGCTATTCAACATCGAGTTGGACCGAACCGCGTCGGTTTCGACTTTATTCCGCAACTTGGTTTTCTCAAAGGTCTGGCTGGGCTTGGTCAGCCGATTGCCGATGTGCTCAAATTGCTTTTCAAGGAAGATATCGTGCCTGCCTCTGCCAATCGGTTTTATCACCTACTGGCACCTATGATTTCACTTTTTGCCGCACTTACGACGATTGCTGTTGTGCCTATGGCGGCTGGACTTGTCATTGCTGACATTCAAATCGGGGTGCTTTACATTCTTGCCATTACCTCGCTGGGTGTGTATGGATTAACGCTAGCAGGCTGGGCATCCAATTCAAAGTACTCGCTTCTCGGTGGCTTGCGTTCATCGGCGCAAATGATTAGCTACGAAATCGCCATGGGGCTTTCGGTTGTCAGCGTTGTGGTGCTTACCAATTCGCTCTCTATGACAGCGATTGTGGAATCACAAACGGCAAATCCGCTCTATTGGAACTGCTTTCGGAATTTTCTTGGATTCATCTGTTTTGTTGTTGCCTCATTTGCGGAGTGCAATCGTGCGCCGTTTGATTTGCCCGAAGCCGAACAGGAGCTTGTCGGTGGCTACAACACTGAATTTGGCTCAATGAAATTCGCACTCTTTTTTCTTGCAGAATATGCCAATATGATTGTGGCTTCGGCAGTCATTTCCACGCTTTTTCTTGGCGGTTATCAAGTGCCGTTTTGGAGTGATGCGCCTTGGTGGTTGCAAGTTGGCGCATTCGTCACGAAAACGCTCTTCATGATGTTCGTCTTTATCTGGGTGCGTTGGACTATTCCGCGCTTCAAATACAACCAGTTGATGGACTTGGGCTGGCGAAAACTTCTACCACTGGCTCTCTTCAACCTGCTTTTAGTTTCAATAGGCGTTTTGATTCTTGGAGATTGATACGGTTCAGCCCTCTCTTTGTCGTGCCTGAATCGATGACTTTTCAGAGTTGATATGCGTGCGAGTTGAGCCTAGTACGCTCAACTCTGGTGCAGTCGTGCTCTTGCTTTAAGTGTTCATTGTGACATTAACGGCTCGCATGAATTCAGAACGGGTTGCGCTGTTGGTTAGGAAAATTCCTCCCAATTTGCTGGTGACGGTGTCGGAATTGACGTCTTCAACGCCGCGCGATTTCACGCAGTAGTGCTTAGCGTGAATCAGCACTGCGATGTCTTCTGTTTCCAGAATGTAAGAAAGTGCGTAAAAAATTTGCTCCGTTAAGCGTTCTTGAATTTGCGGGCGCTTGGCAAAGTATTCTACAATGCGATTGATTTTAGATAGCCCCAAGACCTTCTTTTTCGGAATGTAAGCCACGTGTGCGCGCCCATCAATGATGACGAAGTGATGCTCGCAGTTGCTTTGCACGTTGATATTACGCTCAATCACCATTGAGCTATATCCCATCTTGTTTTCTACGGTGGTGCACTTTGGGAAATTGCGCCAATCGAGACCGTAGAAAATTTCGTCGACATACATTTGTGCTACGCGCTTGGGCGTATCGGCGAGGCTATCGTCGGATAAATCCAGTCCAAGCGTTCTCATAATTTCGGCAAAGTTTCGAGCGATGATGGTGCGCTTTTCATCGTCGCTCAAGTCTACATCAATTTGTGGCGTGGCCACGCCTTTCTCAATTAGGAACTGTGCCACACGCCTACCCAGTTCGGGGTCGGTCTTCTGGCTTCGGCGCACAGGTTCATCGTCTAAGTCGAGGTCTGGACTTGGACTGCTCACGAGCACCATCTCATCTTCCTCCTCACAGCCATTGCCGTTGAGGTTACTCGCCGCGATAGGCAACGAAATTGCGCTCGGATTCAAAGACTTTGACTTCATACAGGTCGATTCCTTTTAGGTTAAGTTGTTGAAGTTTTTCGTTAATGACTTCCCAAAATACGACGGCTATCACTTCCGCTGTCGGCACCGTGTCGCGAAACATCTCTACATCAAAGTTGAGATGTTTGTGGTCGACTTTGGAAATGATTTCTTCCTCAAGAATTTTTTTCAGGATTTTGAGGTCGAAGAGATATCCTGTTTCTTTTTCGACAATGCCCGTCAGGGTTACTTCCAACTCGTAGTTGTGCCCGTGCCCGTAGAAGTTGTTGCAAATGTCGTAGATTTGGCAATTTTTCTCGTCGCTAAAATTTGGGTTAAAGAGGCGATGAGCGGCATTGAAGTGAACTTTGCGTGTTACATACACTTTGCGCGGCTTAGCCAAGACTTTATTAATCTCACGCCGCTCATTGGGCAGTTGCCACAGGTCCTTGGCGTCTGGTGTGTTTTCTGTGGTATTTAGCATCATTGTTAGAAAGGGTTTGCGCTGGTATTTCGTTCCAAAATTGTCCCTTACTTTTCAACGATTTCAAACGCAATCGGTTTCTCGGGGAGAATACCTTTGCACGAGGAAAGGTAGAACTTGCAGTCGCGGCAACTGAGTTCGAGCCAATCAGGTTTGCCCTCGTAATTGAGCCATGCGGGCATAATTTTTCCGTTTTCTTCTCGGATTCCAAAACAGTTGATGTAACATTCAGGCGTGTATTTGCCTTTCTGGCAACCGCGCTCTTCGTGCCATCGGCATAAAAAGTCTTCACAAATTCTTACATTTGGGTTCGGATGCGGAATTGGCTTGCGATAGCCACGCATTTCTCGTTTGAGCGTTTGCCAAACACGCTGGAAAATCACCGTCGAGTTTCGCAAATGCCATAGTGGATTATACCAACTGATGCCCAGCGTTTCAGCAACCAACAGCGCCATGGCCGCTTTACGCGCCGCCTGATGATTTCCCGCAACGCGCAATAGCCAATTCAGAAACTTTACTCGTATCTTTTTCATTTAGTATGCGGTTTAATCTTCCAGTAACTTTTGCTCGAAGTCGTTCGTTTAACCGAGCGCCGTCTTAAACTTCTCTGACAGTATGCCAACCTTGACAATTGCACGCATAGCGTTGATTCTTATTATCTCGCTTCTTGTTGGCGTCTATGTTTACTCCAAACTGCTGCAGTTGATCACGACGCTGAAGCTCAAACACCAAAAACCGCTAAAAATTTTCTTGGGCGTTATGGTTTGTGTGCTGATGGCGATGCCTGCTCTCACGATGCTCTTGCGGCATGGTGCGGACTTGCGCGAACATGGCTTTATGTATGCGCTCTTTACGCTTTCCAGCATATGGTTCATTTGGGTATTCGTGATGGTCATTATTTTCGTGCCTATTGATGTTATTGGTGCTATCAAGGCGCTTTTTCAGCGGTTGATCAGACAGCCCGAATGCCTAGGTGAACCTGAGGTTTCAGTCGATTACTCGCGGCGAGATTTTTTCAGCCAAACGGCTTCGCTTGTGCCATTTGCGGTTGGCTTCGGGTTTCCCAGCGTGATTACGGCTTATAGCGTGCTCAACAACCGCTCCGATTACATTATCAACTCTCTGACACTGCGCTTTCCAAACTTGCCGAGTGAACTTTGCGGTTTGAAGATTGCTCATCTTAGCGATATTCACTCGGGCTTGTATATGTCACAGCGCAAGATGGAAGAAATTACAGAAGTCGTCAATGCGCATGCCCCGGATTTAGTTGCACTCACGGGCGATTTTGTTTCAAGTTTCACAGAAGAAATTGAACCTTTTGCGAAAGCTTTTCACAAGTTGAAATCTACTTTCGGCACGTTTTCGTGTGCGGGCAATCACGATGAATGGGCTGGACTTCCCGCGATTGCCTCTGTGCTGAACGACAAGCGTTTGAATCTTCTACGCAACCGCACCGAAATTTTGAACATCGACGGCGCGTGGCTGAATGTTATCGGCGTTGATTTCACACGCGAAAAAAAACACTACCTTACACATGCTCTTCAATCTGCCCATCCAGATGGCTTTAACTTGCTTTTATGCCACCATCCTGATTTCTTCCTTCATGCCAAGCCGATGGGCATTGACCTTATGCTTGCAGGACATACACACGGCGGGCAGATTGCACTTGAATTTGCCGGCATGGAATTTTATCCGATTGACCTCTTCTACAAGTATTCGCGCGGGCTCTACGAAGAAGGCGATTGCAAAGCGCAAAAACTGTATGTTAATCTTGGCCTTGGCATTACGGCAACGCCGCTTCGCACGGTTCAAGCTGAAATTGTACTCATCACACTTGAATCGTGTTAGCGCAGTGTTTTCTGATGAAGTAAACTAAATTGCTACCAGCTCAACTTCACCGAGTTCCAATCCCAGAAAGCGTTCAGCGACGGTGCGGAATCGTTGGGGCATATCGCTCACCAGCACACGTGGCATTGCGGGCATTGCCTCGGAAAGCAAACGATGTTCAGCAAGGTAGGCTCTGACCTCACAGGCAATCGCTTCGGCCGAATCAACCAGTTCAATGCCTTTGCCGACAACTTCTCGAATTGTCGGTTTCAAGAGCGGGTAGTGCGTGCATCCCAGAATGAGCGTATCAACATGCGAATCCAGCAGTTCAGCAAGGTATTCTTTCGCAATCAATTTTGTTGCTTCGTGCTGTGCGAACCCTTCTTCGGCCAGTGGCACAAAGAGCGGACAGGCTTTGGCGAATACTTGCACGTCTTTATTCAAACGATGCAACTCGCGTTGATAGGCATATGAAGCAATTGTGGCTTGTGTGCCTATTACGCCGACACGCTTGCCGACACTTTTCTCTATGGCAAGTTTGGCTCCTGCCTTAATCACGCCCAGAACACCAATGCCTTTTGCGGTTTCTTCTACCACATCAAGCGCCAGCGCGGAAACCGTGTTGCATGCCACTACAATTAGTTTCGGTTCATAGCGCAAGAGCAAGGCTGTGTCTTCAGCGGCATATTTGCGCACGGTTAGTTCTGACTTTGTTCCATAAGGCACGCGCGCTGTATCGCCAAAATAAATCAAGCGTTCATTGGGGAGCAGTTCACGCATTTTGCGCACAACCGTTAGCCCGCCAACGCCTGAATCGAAGATGCCAATCGGAGCATGCGAGGCCATTGCAGATTGCCAGTTAGAAATGCTTAGTGTAAATGAGTTTATCGTCGCCCACGCAATAAAAGTCTTTGATTCGTGCTTCTAATTGGCAACCCATTTTTTCGTAGAAGCGGCGTGTGTTTTCGTATTGCGGTTGCGAAGAAGTTTCAATGACCAGCAGTTTTCCGCCTTGTTTCTGAATCTCAGAGCATGCAAATTCAAAGAGAGCCCTTCCGATACCCTTGCCTTGAACCTCGCGAGCGACGGCTATCCAATACAGGTCGTAAGTGGACAGCGTCATGGGTGTTTTGCCAAAACAGACATAGCCCAAGACCGACGCCCCTTCAACGGCTGAATAAATTTGGTAGTTTTCAGGATTGAAACTCGTGTATGTCAGGCATTCTTCAATGAGTTCGAGCGCTACTTCGACTTCGTCGCTCCGAAAGGCCCGAGTTTCCCGAAGCAGTTGGCGAATCGGTTCTTTATGCGCAGGCTGAAGTGGAACCATTTGAACCATTGTGCACGAGCTTATGCCGTTGCGCCGCCACAACTTGACCCTGCACCTGCGGTGCAACCGTAACAATGCTGTCGGGTTACAATTCTGCGCGTGTTGAGTATTGAGACATCAAAGTCCTTAATGTGTATCGGCGACCCATAGCCTACTTTTAAATCGAGCATCTGATTGAAATCACAATCATATAGGTATCCGTCCCAACTGATAGAAATCGTATTTCGGCACATCACATTTTTGGCGGCGGCTGGATTGAACAGCGACACCAGTTTCGTCATATACGCTTCATAATTGCCTGACAGCAACAAGTAGTCCAAGAAGCGACTTATCGGCATGTTTGTAATCGTGTAGAGTCGATTGAAGAAAACGCCGTAGTGCTTTTGGAGTTCGCGCTTGTAGTCTTTTTCGAGCGAGGCTTGGTTGGGCGGCAAGAATGCTCCAACAGGATTATAGACCAGGTTGAAAATCAACCCGCTTCCTTCTTTGCCGTAGCCGAGTGCGTTCAAGCGTTTGATGGCTTCAATGGAGCACGAGAACACATCCTTGCCGCGTTGTTTATCGGTCAGCGACGGCGTGTAATGCGGTAGCGATGAGATGACCTCGACTTGATGTTCGGCGAAAAATTCAGGTAGGTCGCTAAATCCCTTTGCCAGCAGAATCGTTAAGTTCGAGCGCACCATCACATGCCGCTTGAGCTTTTTGACTTCGGCAACAAACCAACGAAAGTGTGGGTTCATCTCGGGTGCACCGCCTGTGATGTCAACCTTCGGAATAGACGTTTGAGCTAACGCATCGAGGCAAAGCTCAAAAGTCTCCCGTGTCATGATTTCACGACGGTCAGGACCTGCATCAACATGGCAATGCTTGCAGAGTTGATTGCACAGTTTGCCGACATTGACTTGAAAAATCTCAATACCTGTGGCTTTCAACTCCTGCTCACCTGTTTGCTTGAACATCTCATCGAAGGGGGGTAAGTTCAACTTGTGCTCTATGATTTCCAGTTGCGCTTCTGGCAAGGCCAGCGGATGTTGACGTGCTTTCAAACTTTTTGTTGCAGTTGTCATAGCAAATCACATTGAAAGTTTCTGATAGACATTTTTCATTTGCACGCCGTGCACGAGCGATGCGCCGCCTCTAATTGCCGCCGCAACATGGATTGCTTCGGTCATTTGCTCGAGCGTCGCACCTTTGGAAAGCGACTCTTGTGTGTAGGCATCAATGCAATAGGGGCATTGAACCGCATGAGCGACAGCGAGTGCAATCAAGGCTTTTTCACGCTCGCTTAATGCGCCTTCTGCAAACACTGCGCCATACCACGCAAAAAATTTGTCCATGAGTTCTTTGTTACCCTCACCAACTTGGGAAAATTTGGCAAGGTCTGCCGGGTTGTAGTAGGTCTCCATTGTTGACAGCATTGATAGGTTTTGAGCTTGTGAAAATATAAGTGAGAAGAGACTCTCTTCAATCTCTTAGGCTCACTTTTCTCTTCCACACTGGGCACATTCCCACTCCAACCGTGAGGCTCACCATCAAGGCGCAAATCAGCACGCGTAGCCAAAAGGCTTTGGCGTTGAAGTAAATTTCGTTCAGAGCCACCGCCAGCGTTGCCATCAAGACGACGAAGACGAAACGACGCATCGGATAAGGCGTGGGGTCAACGGCTCTGCTCTTACAACGAAAGTAAATCATATTGAAAAGATAGGCCGCAACGGTTGCCATGGCCACCAGTTGAAGTGTGAGCCCTGTATTGCTCGGTGGAAATTTTATCACCAGTATGAGCAGCGAAAGGTTGATGAGTACACTAAACAGCACTGCATTCAGCAAGATTTTTGTATCGCCCGATTTGGTTAGGGCGGCTTTGCTGAACTCTGTTGGCGCGGCTATCAGATAGGCCAAAAGCACAATCGGCGTGAGTGTTGCCGCCGAGAGATACGTTTGCTTGAACAAGGCATATCCGAAAATTTCTATCGTCATAAAGTCTCGCACGAAAAACGACAGCACCAAAAACACTACGGTTAGGCCAGTCGTGTAAAGCGAAAAAATTTGAACGAAGAGCCGTTTATTTTCTTCGGGCGAGTGCGATTCAACACGCTGCGCAAAAAATGGCAAGAGCGCCGTGCGAAAGGAACCATTCAAAATCGCCATTACCATGCCCAAGCGATAGCCAACGCTGTAAATCCCGCCTGCCTCCTTTGAGATAAATCTCGTCACCAGCACTTTATCCAGTGAATCCAACAAGACCGCTAAAATGCTGTATCCCAAGAGTGGATAGCCAAACAGCCAAAGTTTTTTCGCCAGGTCTTTGTTGAAATAGGGTTTGAAGAGTGAGGCATTCGCCATTAGCCCTATGCCGAATGTGAAAACCACTGCGGCCACTTGAGCTAGGAACAAATTGAAGACATAGTTGCCTTTCGGCACCAGCCAAATTGCAAGGCCAATGTTGAGTGCAAGCGACATCAGCGAGGTGAACGCAAACAGTGCCAGCCGATTATCAGAACGAATCAGCCACATCAAATTGAACCCCAGCGTTTCAACAAACAGGCTAATTGCAATCAAGATGATGGAATCGGCGTAGTCATCAGTGCCAATGAAGAGCAGTGAAATTGACGATGCACATAGCATCATCAGTAGCGAAAGCACAAATGAGCTTGCGGCTTGCATTACAAAGAGCGTGGAGACCAGTTCTTGCTTTTCGGCGTGGGTTTTGGCTTCAGCGTAAAACTTGATGATGGCAGAAGGCATGCCGTATTGAAAAATCATGAGCATCACGGCATAGAACGGAAACAGTGCGCTATAGACGCCGAACTCATCGGGCGGAACTACATGCGTGTAGAACGGCACCAGCAGAAAGTTCATCGCTTTCCCAAGCGTGCTGACGGCTGTGTAGACCGCTGCGGCAGTTGAAAAACGACGTAGCGACACCAGCAAACAATTTTTCAAACCCGAATTAGTAAATCAGCATCGCATCCCCATAGACCAAAAATCGATATCCTGTTTTCATCGCTTGCTTGTAGGCTTTCATCAAAAGGTCATGCCCTGCGAAGGCAGAAACCAGTATCAACGGCGCAGTTTCAGGAAGATGAAAGTTGGTAATCAGCACATCCACAACCTTGAAGTCATATGGCGGATAAATAAACTTATCGGTCCAGCCTTCACCAAATTTAATTCGCCCTTCAACCGTTGCATATGATTCTAGGGCACGACAGACCGTTGTGCCGACTGCAATCACCCGTCCTGATTTTTTCGTTTTTACCTCGTTGATTTTTTGCGCTGTCTCGTAGGGCACTTTCATGTATTCCGAATCCATTTTGTGCTTTGAAATGTCCTCTACTTCAATTGGGTTGAAGACGCTCCGCCCAGGGTGCAGTGTGATGAAGACAATCTCGACGCCCATTTTTTTTATTTTCTCGAGCAACTCTACGGTAAAATGCAATCCTGCCGCAGGCGCTACCACTGCTCCATACTCTCGTGCATAAACCGTTTGGTAATGAATTTTATCTTTCTCTTCGGGCTTGCGCTTGATGTAGTCTGGAATGGGCATATAGCCAATTTTCTCCACTATTTCAAAAATGTTAATCTCGGGGTTGATGAAGCGAATCGTTCTGCCCCGTGAGGTAGTATTGTCGACCACTTCCGCCACTAAATCTTCTGGAAAGTAGATTTTGTTGCCCACTCGAACCTTACGCGCAGGTTCTACCAGCACGTCCCAAAGTCCCATTTGCTTATTGAGCTCACGAAGTAAAAAGACCTCGATTTTGGCCGATGTTTTTTCTTTGTGCCCGTAAAGCCGCGCTGGAAAGACCTTCGTGTCGTTTAACACCAATATATCGCCCTTCTTCAGAAACAAGGTAATGTCAGAAAACTTATGGTCGTGGATTTCTTTTTTGCGTCGGTCAATGACCATCATTTTACACTTATCACGGGGCTGTTTGGGGTATTGGGCAATCAGGTTTTTAGGAAGGTTGTAACGAAATTCCGATAGTCTCATGTGTAACTGTTGCGGCGGTTGAGATTACGATTGAATTTGTGGCGAGATTCCGTTCTTCGGTGAAAAGCATAAAGAACCCTTAACTTAAGAAAGTCCGCGAAGATACATCATTTTTCTGATGAGCACAAGCCTACTCTTCAAGTTTTTTGCCTTTACGAGCACTTTTCTTGTATTTTTTCAGGCAAATGTTACTTCCATGAAGCCTTTTTTGGGATTGTTTTTGTCTTTGGTCAGCGCAAGCATGCTGGCACAAGAGACCGGTTTAACTTTTTTAAGGATTGGCACAACGGCACGCGAACAAGCGATGGCTAATGCTGGTACTGCGTCAGCTATTGGTGCAGCGGCAAACTACTACAACCCTGCTCGCCTGACCGATGGCGAGACTTCCTCCATTCTCTTCTCGCAAAATCTTTACATCTTTGACACATACAGCAGTTTCATTGCCGCAAAGTTTAAGGGCGAAGTTGCCACCTGGGGCGTGTCGTTTACTTGGCTTACTGTGCGAGACATTCCCATCCGAACACGCGCCACCAGCGAGCCTGATGGCTTATTTGATTCGCAAAATGCCGCCATTGCGCTCTCTTATGCCCGAACCTTTGGCAAACAACTTTCGCTTGCACTAACAGGAAAATTCATCTACGAAAAATTCTTCCTCAACGAGGCTTCAGGTTACGCTGCTGACCTTTCCGCCGCATATCGCCTCGAGAAAAACTCGTTGATCTTGGCGGCGGTGCTTCAGAATATTGGCGCCATGAACCCTCTGCGCGAACAATCTACGGCACTGCCCACTCTGATTCGCATCGGTGCGGCTTATCCGATTCAACTGTCTTCGCTTGGCAGTACACTCTTGCTCGAAGGCAACCTTGAACGCCTCCTTTCGGGCAAAACTTTTGCCAATTTCGGACTCGAGCTCGAGTTCCGCAATCAATTTTGGATTCGTCTGGGCTACGTCTTGGGCAACGATGCTCGGGACCTTTCCGGCGGCATCGGCATCCGATACGGAAACTTTAACTTCGATTACGCCTTCATTCCGTTTTCAAATCAACTTGGCACAGCAAATCTTCTAACATTTCAAGTCTCCTACTGAAGATGATGAGACAAATTTCCCTGCTACTTGCATTGCTCTTGTGCGCCTGCAACCAAGAGGAATTAGAGCAACTCAAACAAGCACTCGAGCAAAAACAACGCTCACTTGATTCACTTAAACGCGAATACGACAGGGTCAATGCGTTCAAAAGCACTGTGATTCGAGATTTTGGAGAATCCGCCAGCAAATTGCAAGAAAGCTTGGAAGAAAATCGTCACCTTGCAGAAGCCCTTGCCAACCGAGACCAAATTATTGAAGAACGCAACAAGCAGATTGATACACTGCTTAGCACTGTGAAACTTCGTGAGGATGAAATTCAATTGCTCCAACGTGAAATCGGACGATTAGAAACCTTTGTCAAACAGCAGGAAACACTCATCAAACAGCAGCAAGCCCAACTTAAACAAAAAGACGACCAGACCGAATCGCTTCATCAAGCCCTTGCCGCTCGCGATGCTACTATTCGCTCGCTCAACATGGCTATTTCACAGCGCGATGCTACGATTCAAAAACTTAACGCTTGCATTGCGGAACAAGCTCAAACTATTCAATCACTTCAAAAGCCTTCACAGCGCGAGTAAACACTACGCTGTTTTCATATCTAACTCAATGCCTTCGTAAATGTCGTTGTGCATGAGGTCCATCGCATGCAGTTCAACCGTGTCGGAAAGCGAGATGCGTCTTGTGCAAGCGCTGCTCACCTGCGCTTAATTTGGAACAATGCTCAACCGAAATGCTCTCCGAATCCACCAGCAAGCATTTTCGGAAAGAAGGAATAGCGCGGTAAAGTCTGAACTTATCGCCTCAGTTATCATTCCCGCTCGGTGTTACAAGACACATTTGTTTCGATAAAACGCGGCAGTTTTTTCCTGCCAGTTGCCTTTTCAACGAAGTTAGGATGTTGATAGTGCTGGCTGCATGTTGGAACATGCCAATTGCTGTGGCGAACATTTCGCCCTTGTCGTTCATGCTTCTCTCGCCTATGGCTTCAAGCGCAAGGGATTCTTCCAACGAATAGACTTTTTGCAACTTCCTGCATGGTGCTTGAGGTTGTGTTTGCAAGATGAAAAAGGCAGAGTAAGTGCTCTGCCTGTGTTTAGACGTCGCATCCACCACTGCTGCATGAGAGTTCTTTTGCGCCTTGTGTTTCGTCGTCTTCTTCGTAGCAGACAATTTCTGCAAAGTCAACTTTTGGAAGGGCTTTGACAAGTTCTTCATACTTTTCTTTGCTAATGGCTTCATAGGGTGCGAGCGCATAGACGTGATTGGTGCGAGGCAGGAACGACAAGCCGCCAATAATATCCCAATTCTTGTAGACCCAGTTTCCAACTTCCAGCCATTCATCATCGCTGACGCTCACGGTTATTGATGGGTTATGCTCGGTGAAATTGAGTTTTACCTGCTTCCAGTATTCCAACTGTTCAATAGCGGTGAGGTCGTCGCGATAAATTGCGCCGTCAGGGGCTTTGACTGGGAACTCAAGCACATAGGTTGTAGCATCGGCGTCAGTTTGTCCAACTTCAGGCTTATAGGGGAATTTTTGGTCTTTGAGCATCTTGAAGAGCGGGTCTGTTGCTGAAATGCGAATGCGTCGGATGTAATACGGCGCATGCCGGGCATGCATGCCCGACGCGGCATCTACAAGCTGTGATACTGTGCCCGATGGCTTGACACAAGTGATGCATGTGGATGGATTGATGCCGAAGCGTTCAGCATATATTTCGTTTGTCTTAATGGCTTCTGCTTTCAGGGCGCGCAATGTTTCAGGATTTCGAACCGCGGAGCAATCCCACTGCCCTGTAATCGAGACACCGAGCAAGCGTTCTTCTTCGCAGTTCTTTTTCCACTCGGCTGAAAGATAGGGAAAGTGTGTGAGCATGGATTGATAAGTGCCCAGAATCGTAGCCAGGCGAATTTTGCGAAGCAATGTTTCTTTCGTGTCTTCGGCACGCGCCACCACTTCGGAAAGATTGCAGAACTGCTTGGAGCGCAAGATGATTTCCCCGCACGGATTCGTACCGCATGTGGCAACGTGGTCTGCAAAGGTCTTGCGCCGCCGTTCAGGCAGTTGGTCAAGGATGGTTGAACGATTGAAAATACCACGCTCGCCACTTCCGGACTTAATCAGCGATAGCCACTCATCGAGGAACTCTGAGACGGTTGGCTTTTCATTGTAGATAGCCGAATTGTTTGCCATGCTACGCTGGGGGTGCGAGATGTAAAACGCACCGTCTTTGGCGTGCCGCATTTCCACATCGTCTAAATCTGAAAGTGAAATCAAGGCACTGCGCCGCACGCCGCCCATGACGACCACTTCGCCGATTTTGCAAATAATGTCGTGAACATCTAGCGTGTTGAGCCTGCGACCTTGCCGCTGTAAAATCCGCTTTCGGCTAAAATCCATCAGCGCCCGAAGCGGTTCTGGTCCTGAGGCTCTGCCACCCATTGTTTTTAGACGTGCTCCCTGCGGTCGAATCTTGGAGTAGTCAAACGTCACATCTTCACCATTGAACCATGTTTTTAGCCCAAACACAAACGCATCTGCCCAGCCTTCTTTGCTATCTTCAATGGTGTAGGTTGGTAGTTTTTTTCCTGTTTGCTTTTTGATTTGAGGGAGCCGGTGAATGGCTTGTTGTTCAACGGAAAAGCCCACGCCTGTGCCGCACATCAGGATATACATAATCTCGCCAAAATCTTGCAAGCATTCAGGCACGATGAACGAGCAGTTATAGGCGGCAACATTAGTTTTCCGTGCCGCTTCGCCTGCGCTCCACAAGAGCCGCATTGAAGGCATGACTTCTTGCTTCAAAATCGCTTCGCGCAACTCGGTATATTCAGCCTCGGTCAGCTTTTCGCCTGTGTGCTCACGCATAAAAGCTATGTAGCGGTCGACAGTTTCTATCCAAGTTTCACGCCGTCCTTTTTCAGGAAGCCACCGTGAATATGTGCGGTAATAGATGAGCTCCGAGAGCATGTTGCGGAAAAACACTTTACTTTCTGCCGCTAACTTTCTTACTTCGGACGGCACTGGTTTCTTTTGACTGCGGATTTTGGCGCGCTCATTGCGATACAGGATGTAGGCTTTGGCCGTTCTTGCCCAATTCTCCTTGATGAGCACCGTCTCTACAATGTCTTGAATCTGCTCAACCGATGGTGCTTCGGTGTCAAATTTTTGCTCAAGAATTTTGACCACTTCGTCGGAAAGTTGTTGAGCAACATCAGCGCCAAACTCCCCTGTAGCTTGCCCCGCCTTGAAAATTGCATCCGTGATTTTGCTCTGCTGAAACGGGACAACCGTCTTGTCACGCTTTATGACTTGCGTTAGAACGGTGGTTTTGTCTGATGGTGTTGTGCTTCCCATGTTTTTGAGGTGAGTTGAATTATGAAGTGACAAAAAAATTTTTTGTATACGTTAAAATGGCAAATTCTCGTCAAATTGTACGCCCGTATTTTGCTTCGGGGGCACATTGGGTTGCCCATATACCTGCCTTGCGTCAACGAGCAATACTTTCTCATACAGCGATTCAGGCAATCCGTGCAAAAAGCGCGAAGGCTTTGCAAAAAAATTTTCTGTGGCCCTGCTTATGACTGGATATGAAATGTAAAGTAAGTTTCTTGCTCTTGTTAAGGCTACATACATCAGCCGCCGTTCTTCATCGATTTCTTCTTCACTTCTTGCGTGGCTTGATGGAATAGTGCCATCCAGCGCATTGATGAGAAAAACCGTATGCCATTCCAGTCCCTTCGCCGAGTGAATTGTGGAAAGCGTGAGCGGCGACTCGTCTTTGAGCGCGGTTTTGATTTCCATCGCCGAAAGGTCAATCGGCTCTAACGCCAAATCGGCTAACAGCATTTCAAGTGAGGTGTAGTTCGCTATAATCCCCAAAAAGTTTTCTAAATCTTTTTCGCGCTTTGGGAAGTCTTCGTAATAGACATTGCGCAGAATGGGCTTGTAATACTCCAAGAGCCTTTCGGCCACTGTTGACAGTTGGGTCAAGTTTTGCGAGAGACTTGCCAGCAAGGTTCCTAGTTTTTTCAGTGATTCCAAATACTTTGGCGAAACGTTTGCTGCTGTCAGCTGATACGGGTTCGATGCCGTTCGAATCCAGTTGACCAGGTCTTGCGCAGTTTTGGGTCCGATGCCTTCCAGCAGGCGCAAGATGCGGTTCCATGCCAAGACATCACGCGGGTTGTAGAGCACTTTTAAGTAGGACACAAAATCTTTGATGTGTGCTGCCTCGACAATTTTCTGACCGCCGTATTTGACAAATGGGAGATTTCGCTTTTGGAGTTCAAGTTCTAGGTCAAAACTATCGCGGCTGTTGCGCATCAAGACGGCAATTTGATTGAGCGGCACGCCCGCTTCACGGAGTTCCAGAATGCGCTGTGCGACAAAGCGTGATTCATATCGCCCATCAGGCGCATAGACAATAGCTGGCAGTTCGCCGTCGGGCTTGATTGTCGTGTAAAGATTCTTGCTGAATTTTTCTTTGGCTTGGTTGATGATGTAGTTCGTCAGGTTCAAGATGCGTTCTGTGCTTCGGTAGTTTTCTTCAAGTTTGATGATTTTTGTGTTTGGAAAGCGTTTCGGGAAATCCAAAATGTTTCGAGGGTTTGCTCCACGAAATGAATAAATGCTTTGTGCGTCATCGCCAACCGCCATCACGTTGCCGTGAACGCTGGCCAAGAGTGAAACCAAATCGGCTTGAACTAAGTTTGTATCTTGGTATTCATCGACCATGATGTAGCGCAATCGTGAGGCGATTTGGCATCGCACTTCTTCTTGTGTTTCCAGCAAGGTTTTCAGGTGCGTGAGTAAATCGTCATAGTCAAGCAGAGCATTAGCGCGTTTGTAGTCGCAGTAAGCGTCAGCCACTTTTTCAATATCAGGCACCAGCGAGAGAAAGTGCGGGCACAAGTCTTTTACCGCTTGCTCAATTGAGATTTGTTTACTGGTTGCCATACTGATTAGGCGTTGGAGCATGCCCTTTTTGGGGAAGCGTTTTTCTTTTTTGTCGAAGCCAAGTGCCGTGCGGACCATGTCAATCGTGTCTTCGGAATCGGCTTGGTCCAGCACGGTGAAGTTTTCAGCCAGTTTGAGCTTTGCTGCGTGTTCGCGTAGCAAGCGATGAGCGTAGGCATGAAAGGTGCCTCCAAGAATGCGTGTGCAGCGTGCATCAACCAGCGCCGCTGCGCGGCTGAGCATCTCTTGTGCCGCCCGACGTGTGAAGGTCAAGAGCAAGATATTTTCTGCGGGCACGCCCAGTTCTATCAAGTAAGCAACCCGATAGGTGAGCGTCTTCGTTTTCCCTGTGCCTGCACCTGCCACAACCAACAGTGCACCTTCGGTCGTTGAAACCGCCTCAAATTGTGCCGCATTTAGCTCTTTTTGATATTTCTCAACATTCAGGTTGCACTGCGCAGATGGCTGGCTTTGCTCATCATCACCTAATACGAATGTTTTTGTTGGCATAGCAGAAGTGTGTAAATAGAGTTCTAAAATAACACAACCCATTCATCGGTTTTCGCTCTTTCGTAAAGAAGCATCCAGAACAATAGGTTCAATTTATGGATTCACCAACATGAAACCGATTGAGTTTATTGAGTTTGATTTAGAGAACGGCTTGCATTGCATTATCCATGAAAACCACACTGCGCCTATTGTAACGCTTGATGTGTGGTATCATGTGGGTTCAAAGAATGAGGAGCCGAATCGCACGGGCTTTGCACATCTTTTTGAGCATCTTATGTTTCAAGGCTCAAAGCATGTTGGCAAAGCCGAGCATTTCAGCTATGTGCAGGAGGCTGGCGGCACGCTCAACGGCTCAACGAACTTTGACCGCACGAATTACTACGAAACGCTTCCTGCAAATCAACTCGAGCTGGCTCTGTGGCTAGAATCAGACCGCATGGCCAGCCTGAACGTGAATGAAGAAAATTTTGAAAATCAACGCAACGTGGTCATTGAAGAACGGCGACAACGCTACGATAATGCCCCCTACGGCAGAGTATATGAAGAACTGCACAAACGCGCCTACACCTATCATCCCTACCGTTGGATTCCCATCGGCTCAATTGCACATCTGCAAGCGGCAACTGTAGAAGATGCCCAACGTTTCTACAAAACATTTTACTCGCCTAATAATGCCACGCTTGTTGTTTCAGGCGATGTCTCTTCAAAAGAGGTACAAGAAAAAATTCAGAAGTATTTTGCCGACATTCCGCGCAACGGTGGCGTGCCAAGACCGAAAAATGAAGACGCACCGCTCACCGACGAAATCCGTGATACCTTTTACGACAATGTCGAACTGCCTGCCATTTTTATGGCTTATCGCATTTGCAACGCCACATCAAGCGATGCTGACGTGTTAGATGTAATTAGCGCTATATTGAGCAACGGACGCAGCTCGCGCCTATACCAAAAACTCGTTCATGAAGAGCGGCTCGCACAATCGGTCTCAACACACGCCTCTGCCAACGAGCACGACGGCTTGTTTTACATCAGTTTAATTGCGTCACACACTACGCCACTTCTAGAACTTGAAAAACGCTTCGATGAAGAACTGCAAAAAATCGTTATAGGCGACTTGACAGAAGATGAATTGGAAAAAGCCAAAAACTTAGCCGAAATGAACTTCACGCGGCGACTTTCATACAACTTCGGCGTCGCCGATTCGCTTGCCTATTTCCACACTTTCTTTAAGAATGCTGGCGAAATCAATCAAGAAATGCATCGCCTTGAACGCATAACGATGGAAGATGTTCAGCGCACAGCCAAACGCTACTTTGGCGAAAAAAAGCGCGTGGTCTTGTATTGGCTTCCGCGCTCCATGAAATCAGTGGGTTAGAGGCTGAAGGTTAGCGTTAGCGTTGGAATGGAGTTTTTAAGGAGAACCAAACTCGTTTCACGCTACGCTGAATTTTTCTTACCTTTGCATGCTTGTTTCAAAAAGCCAAACTTGGCAGTCAATACTCTCGTTTATGGAAAGTTCTCTTCTAAGTCTTACCATTTTCTTTCCGTTCCTTTTTGGTATTCCGCTCTTATTCTTTCATCGTGAAAAAACCTCACTTTCAAAATTCTACGCGCTGGCCATTTCGCTCTTGGTTTTCGCAATGGCAGTCTCGATGCTGCTGAAGTTTGATCCGTCGCAAGGGGTTCAGTTTCAGCATGTTGCGCTCGAAGCGTGGCTCGGCGAAGAAACCGATGTGAAATATATTGTTGGACTTGATGGATTTTCAGTCTTGCTCTTTGCATTCAGCGCGCTTGTGTTTCCACTTGTGATTCTTGGAACATGGACCAGCGTTCAGAAAAATGTGAATGAACACCTCTTTTTCTTGCTCATGCTTGAAACATGCATACTTGGCATTTTTTCTGCGCTTGACCTTTTCCTTTACTACATTTTTTGGGAAGCGATGCTCATTCCGATGTATTTCCTTATTGGCATTTGGGGTGGGGCGAATCGTGCCTTTGCGGCGACAAAGTTTTTTGTCTACATGCTTACGGTGTCGCTCATCATGCTTGTGGGTATTATCTACATTGGCATTCGGGGCGCTGTGCTCAACGGCGGCCTTTTCACGACCGATTATCAAAAATTGCTCATGCTGGATTTGCCCTTTTCGATTCAAGCGATTTTGTTTTGGCTCTTTGCGATTAGTTTTCTTGCCAAAGCCCCGCTTTTCCCGTTTCACACTTGGCTCCCCGAAGTCTATGCCGAGTCGCCTGCTTCTGCTGTTGTTACTGGCGTGTTACTCAAAATGGCGACTTACGCGCTCATTCGTTTCAATGTCGGCTTGTTTCCACAAGCCTCGGCATACTTTTCAACGTTAATTGTGGTGCTGTCCATCATTTCCATCATTTACGGTGCGGCGATTGCCTTTGCTCAAACTGAAATGCGGCGTGTTTTGGCGTATTCTTCCATCAGCCATCTGGGATTTTTAACACTCGGTATTTTCGCTTTCACCGAAGAGGCAATGCAAGGCGCAATTTTGCAAATGGTCAATCACGGGCTTTCCACAGGCTTACTCTTTATGCTCATTGGATTTCTTTATGAACGCCGTCAGAGCGATAGGCTTGCGGACTATGGCGGATTGAAGAAAGTGATGCCACTTGGCGCGATGTTCTTCATGATTGCGATGCTTTCATCGGTTGGGTTGCCCGGCTTAAATGGCTTTATTGGCGAGTTTTTGATTCTCATTGGCGCGTTCAAATCGCCCATTTTACAAAATGGAACTTATGCCGTGCTTGGGGCTATTGGCGTGATTCTTTCCGTTGTGTATATGCTTCCGATGTTTCAAAAAATCTTTCTAGGAGAACTCACAAGCGATGCTAATCGGCACATTTCTGACTTGAATGTGCGCGAAGGTGCTGTTGCCATAGTGTTTGTGATTTTAATCGTCTGGATTGGCATCGCACCAAGTCCGTTTTTGCAACTCTCTGAAAAAAGCACGGCAAGCATGATTGAAAAAGTTCAACAAAATTCATCGCTCACGAGCAAATAATTACTTCAATTTGTATGGCACTTCACGATTTGTTTCTTGCACTTCCCATTGTGTTTGCCACGCTTTGGGCTGTATTACTTCTGATTTTCGAAGCAACTGCGAAGCGTGCGAAACTTACGTTTTCGCTGACAACTATCGGGTTCCTTGCTCTCCTTGCTATGACGCTTATTATGAACGAGCAAGGCTACGCTTTTGGCGAAATGTTACGGATCTCGCCATATGCGCAATTTGCGAATTTTATCTTCGTGCTTTCGGGATTGCTGGTAGTCACGCTTTCACAAAGTTACCTTGTCAAAGAGAACATTCACTTCGGCGAGTATTACATCATTGTATTTATCGCCACGCTTGGCATGATGCTGATGGCGTGTGCGGCGAACATGGTGGTGCTGTTCATTGGCTTAGAAATAATGTCGATTGCGCTCTATGTGCTGGCGGGCGTGATGCGTAAAGACCTTCGTGCCAACGAAGCGGCAATGAAGTATTTTCTTTTGGGGGCTTTTTCATCGGGATTTTTTCTCTACGGCATTTCGCTTATCTACGGCGCAACGGGCGAGATGACGCTGTTCAAAATCGGCATTTACTTGCAAGAAAACGGTGCAACGCCACTTTTTTGGGTCGGACTCTCGCTCGTGATGGTTGGATTTTTTTTCAAGATTTCCGCTGTGCCCTTTCACCAATGGACACCTGATGTGTATGAAGGCTCACCCACACCTTCAACGGCACTCATGTCGACGGCTTCTAAAGCGGCGGCATTCACGGCACTGATTACCGTTGTGCTGAATGTCTCATCACAAACTGACAACAATGCGAATTGGAAGTTCGCACTCTCGACAGTTGCTGTTTTGACGATGGTTGTTGGAAACATTGCCGCGCTCTCGCAAGAGAACTTAAAGCGAATGTTGGCATTTTCTTCGATTGCCCATGCAGGCTACATGCTGGTCGGTGTGGTTGCCGCAAATGATGCTGGATACGCGGCAGTGCTTTACTACGCACTTGTCTATTCGCTAATGAACATCGGCGCCTTTGGCGTGGTTGGACTGCTTGAACAACATCGCGCATTTACAAACGCATCGGATTATGCAGGGTTGTTCAAAGAAAAGCCGCTTCTTGCAGGCGTGATGGCACTCTTTATGCTTTCGCTGACGGGCGTTCCACCATTTGCTGGATTTGTCGGAAAGTATAAACTTTTTGCTGCCGCTGTTGAAAGTGGACTGTCGTGGCTGGCAGTGGTTGGCGTATTGGCAAGTGCCGTTTCAGCCTATTACTACTTGCGCGTCGTGATTTTTATGTTCATGCGCGAGCCACAAACTGAAACGCATTTTGATGGTATCGCTCTTAGTTCCACGCTAGTCTGGATTGCCTTCTTTGTGTTCATGCTCGGCATTTTCCCAACGGGTATGCTTCGCTTTTCAGGCGAGGCCATCAAATTCGCCCTTAACTTGTAAGCCAGTAGCCTGTTACGACGTTTTTTGCAAGTTTCCTCTATGTAAATCCGCCCAACCCGTTTCATTTGCGTTCCTCTTTTTCATTGCAACTCGCTGGCTTTAATCTCTCGTGTCCAAATCGTGTTGCCGTCTTTGTTGTAAATCGTGATGGTAAGCACGCGCTCCTTTTGTTTGCCTGAAAATTTCAAGATGGCAAAGTTGTGTTCGGTAACGATAGTGCCGGGAACGCGGAGTGCATTTTCTTCTTTTGCGGCATTCACGCTCACGCCCGAAGTGAGCGGCGAGACAGTGAGGTCGTAAAGCGGATAAGTCCCACTGCGGTCAAGTTTAGAAAGTTCGGTGTGATGTCGGTCGCCATCAATAAAAATCACACCTTTGATGTCTTCATCGGTGATGGCTTTGATGAGGCGTGCCTTTTCTTCGGGCGCAATGTTTTCGTAGGTTTCGTAACGAGCGACGGTGTTCAGCACCTGTCCCCCAATCGCAACGAGTTTGAAGGTGGCTTTGCTACTTGCAAGTGCATCAATAAGCCATCGGAATTGCGCTTCGCCGAGAATGGTGCGTGTTTCGGTTTTGCGTTCATTTGGCGTGCGGTTATAGCGATTATCAAGCAAGAACATTTCCACATCGCCCCATTGCGCAACGCCAGTGATGCCGTTCAAGCCCGCAACGCCGTAGGCGGGATTTCCCCAAAAGAGTTTGAAGGCTTCAAGGGTGGTTTCTTTGTTCCAAAAACTGCGGTTGTGGTCGTTCGGTCCGTAGTCGTGGTCGTCCCAAATCGCATAGTGGTGCGTCGAGGCAAGCAGCGGTTGAAGTTCGGGCAGAGAGCGCGCATGCGTGTAGCGATGAAAAATGCCTTCGCGTGTGTTCCAATCGGGTTCGCGCAAGTAGATGTTGTCGCCAAGCCAAAGCATCAGGTCTGGTCGTTTCGCATGAATGGCTCTGAAGATTTCATAGTTGCTGCCGTAGGGGCGTCCGGGTCGGTCATATTGTTCTTCGTTGGCGTAGTAGCAAGAGCCAACCGCAATTGTGAAGTCGGGCGGGTCGGTGCGCCACTGCCAGAGCGGTTGCGTTTGAAATTCTAACGGATATGGGCGCTCGACTTTTTGACCGTTGATATAAAGCACATATTCATAACGCCGACCGGGTTCAACTTTATCGGCAATCAACTTCGCTACAAACGCTGTTTGCTTTGCAGTGTAAATTTCCTCGGTTGAAAATTTCGTTTCAGGTTTGCCTTTTTCCCAATACTCAAATTTCACTTTGGCTTGCGCTTTGGTTTGAACCCACAACAGCACTTCTTTCATATCGCTGTAACCGAGCATCGGTCCTGATTGCAACAACTCGGCTTGCGCCAAAAGAAACGATGAGTGAACGAGAAGAAGAAACGAGATAACGATGTTTTTCATTGTAACAAGAAGTGGATTAGGTCAGAAAATTACTTGCGTTGATGAGAAACAAAAAGTGCGCACAATTAAACTTTTGTAAATTTTCCAAGTGCGTGTTGCCTATCAAAACAAATGAGAAACTATCAGAACACCTGAACCAAAACACAACGCTATGCTTTCATACCTCAAAGCCAAGCCCGTAGAGAAACTCATTTTTGAAGACTTCATTCACACTGTTCCGCTTGCACCCCATTACGACGATGGCAAATGGCTCATTGAGTTCATTGCTTGCCTTCGCCCGAAAAAAGAAGAAACAAGCGACGATGCCGCCAAGCGTTTATCTGACCTCATTCAAGTCTTAAGAAAGTCGCCCGAAACGCTCGCCAATTTCAAAGCCTACATCAGTTTTCAGATTGAGACACGCCATCATGTTCGGCTCTTCACGGAAGTCGGTGTGAATGTGCGACCAAGTTTTTTTTCAGAAATTTTTAAACGACTTGCCGAAAAGATTCTGCCACCACTCTACAATCCGACCGAACTTGCCGACTTTCTTGATGCGTGCTTTTGCGAGCGAAAGGATTATTTATGGGTCAAAGCAATTCCGAACACGCTTTGGCTCGAACTGTGGCAACTCTTCAATCACGGTGGCACTATGAACGCCGTTGGGGTCTTCGAGCTTTCACTCTTGCAATCCATTTTAATCCTCTCGCACCGCATTAGTGCAATGGGATTAGAGCCTGAGTTGATGAAACGGATTCCTTCGATTGAGTATTTTCAATCGCCCTTTCTTGTAATGGATACAGAAGTGGGAAACTATGTTGAACTGTATCAAAAGCGGTTGACACAGTCGGCACAAGTAACCGATGAGATGCTTGTTGTGCAATATGAACGCGCCATGCAAGCAATCGGAAACACAATGGACTGCTTGGAGCAAGTTCAAGAAACGCAAGTAGTTCAAGGCGTGAGTTTGCAATTAGTGTATCTCTTGTATCGGATTCGTCGCGCTGTTGAACGAATGAAAACGCTCTTGAAGCTGCTCTCGCCGCTTGAACGCGCTAACAAATCCACGCTTGGCGTTTCGCTCTTCAAAGAGTTAGTGCGCGCTACCAATTTAAGCCACAACTTGAAAGAGCATTTTGCTGAAAATACCAGTCTCTTGGCTTACAAAGTCGCTGAACACACCAGTTCAACGGGCGAACACTACATCACCACCACACGCAAAGAGTATTGGGATTTTCTTGTCGACGCAATGGGTGGCGGGTTTATCATTGCTTTCACCAATTGGGTGAAGTTTCTCATTGCGTATCTGAACGCCGCCCCACTTCTCGCTGGAATCCTTTACAGCATCAACTATGCAGGCAGTTTTCTCACGATGCATGTGTTTCACTTTTCGCTTGCAACGAAACAGCCAGCGATGACGGCTTCAGCACTCGCCCGCGCCCTTGATTCCGACAGCACCAATCAACGCAACCTTGAAAATACCGCCGACCTCATCACCAAAATTTCACGCAGTCAATTCGCCGCCTTTCTCGGAAACCTTGCCGTTGTGTTGCCACTTGCCTTCTCGCTCTCGTGGATTTGGTATTTCATTTCAGGCTCACACATCGCCACCGAAGAAAAAGCCTTTTACACCATTGCGTCATTCAATCCGTTCACAACGCTCACCATCTTCTACGCCGCGCTCACCGGCATGATTCTTTATCTCGGCAGTTTCGTTTCAGGCTACTACGACAACTTCGTGATGTATGGACAACTGCATGCACGCATTCGCACGCATCGCTTTTGGCGGCGATTCATTTCGGAAAACACGCTCGACAAAATCGGCAAGGTTTTAGAGCAAAATTTAGGTGCGATTATGGGAAATCTCTTTTTGGGATTCGCGCTCGGCTTAACGCCAATTATTGGTCAAATCACGGGGCTTCCGCTTGATGTGCGCCATGTTACGATTGCGGGCGGCGGCTCGGCGATTGCTTTCGCAAAAATTTGGGATAAACTTTCTGCATTTGAAATCACCGCTACGCTTCTTGGCATTTTCTCTGTTGGACTCATGAACTTTCTTGTCAGTTTCGGCTTGTCGCTCTTCGTGGCGATTGTCTCGCGGCGCGTCAAATTCAAAGAAGGACGTGCGTTAATTAAACTTGTTGGAGAACGCTTTAAGCAAAATCCGATGCAATTTTTCTTTCCGCCGAAATCCGCAGAGACAAGCGAACCCAGCCACAGCACAGCTCATAGCCTCACGCCAAGTGTCAAATAAACACTGCGCCCATCAGAAGGAATAATACCCGGTCCTGGATAGCCATCGGCACGCCGCGTGAAATAAAAATTATCGGTGAGATTATTAACGCCCGTTTCTACTTCAAACCACTTTGCTTGATAGCGTGCCGAAATATCCATCACCCAATATGCAGGAATAATGCCATTGACGGCGGTTGAGGTTCTGACCGCGTTTGTCGCATCAGTGAAATGCTCGCCGATGTATGACATCTGCACCGTTGTTTGAAACGATTTGTGCCGAAAGGTTGTGCCTGCACGGAGCGTTATTGGCGGCACAAGCTCGACTTTGCGATTGCGAATCGACGGCTCATCGGTGTTGATGTAGCGTGCATCTAAAAGCGCGATGTTGGAAAAGAGCGAAACGCTTGTCGAAGGCGAGTAGCCAAAGAGCAAGCCATAAAGGTCGGCTTCAATCATCGTTTCAATGCCGTAGGTGCGCGAATCGGCGATGTTGGTGCGCAAGCGATACGGCAGAAAGAGCGGCGGCTGGTCGTTCTTCAGAAGCAATCCGATTTGATTGTCGTAGCGCAAGTAAAAGAGCGTGAAGTCGTAGTAAATCAGACCTTTGTAGTTGCCGCGCAGTCCTAAATCGGCGTTGTAGCCCCGTTCATCTTGAATGTTCGGGTCAACTGCAAAATTCGGATTCACGATGCGCAAATCGCTAAATGTGATGGAGCGATAATTCTGCGAGATGTTGGCGTAAAGTTCTGCGCTTTCGCTTGGCGTGTAACTTGCCCCGATGCCGAAAAAGACAAAGGCGCGTTTTCGTGTGCGCGATTCCGTTTCGCGCAATTTGCCTACAATGTTCCCTGCGCCGTCGTAAGAAATCTGCTGATAAAATCCTTCCGCTGACGTTTGAATGTTTTCGTAACGAATACCGGGCGTGATAGTCAGTTTCGGCGTGATGACGAAGATGTTTTCAAGAAACGCCGAGTAGTTGCGATTAGGAAATCGAAAGTCAGAATTTTCGGGATTGTTTGGATTAAGAAATTGAAAATTTGGATTCGCCGTGCTATCGGCATCGCCTTGTGTTTGCATGGTTGTACCGTGAAAGGCGCGCACTCCAACCAGCACCGTCGATTGATTGCCGAGAAACTTGTAGCGATGAATGAGCCGCGTTTCATTGGCAAGGTTTCGGAAAGTGGCTTGAATGAGCGTGCGATTAAATGTGCCGTCGCGGCGTGGTGTCATATCATTGTAGGTGATGCGTTCCAAATTGCCGAGTGCGTCGCGTCCCGAAGCAAGCAAATAAAATCGGCTGTTCAGTTGTGTGGTTGGAGAAAAGAAATAATCAGCAGTGAGCGAGGCGACATTCCAATCAACTCGAAACCAGTTGCGCGGACGCAAGGATTGACGCGGGTTTACGGCAAATTGTGCATCGGTCAAGCCGCCGGGCTGACGCGCCAAGTAGTGCATAAAGGTGTAATCTGCCGATAAGGTTAGTTTTTCGCCAAGCGTGTAGCGTGAGGAGAAGTATGCCGTGTGTTGGTCGAATTCAGAGTTCGCTCGCCAGCCATCGCCGCGTTTGAATTGATAAAAGCCGTAGTAGTTTAAGTCTTGAACCGTTCCGCCAATGCTATTGAACGAGCTGAACAAGCCAAACGAGCCGCCCGTTTGACGTGAGAAAAATTCAAATGGCTTATCAGGATTGCCGCGCTTGAACACGAAATTGAGCATGCCTCCGAACTGCGTGCCGTATTGAAGCGAAGCCGCGCCACGCACCACTTCAATGCGTTCTAATGCTTCAAACGGCGGCGTGTAGTAACTTTCAGGATAGCCGAGTGGGTCGGCAGAAATGTCGTATCCATTTTGGCGAACATTGAAGTTCGAAGTTCGATTCGGGCTTAATCCGCGCCCGCCAATGCCGAGTTGAATGCCGCCGCCGTCCGACTCCCAAATGTTCAAGCCCGAAACTTTCGCAAAGGTCTGACGCGCATTGTTGAAGGCAAGATTAGCCGTTACATCTTTGAGCGTAATCACTTCGCTTTTCTTGGCTTCATAAATTCCTGTGCCTTCAACTGAACCTAATTTTGAAATGCCGAAGCGATTGGCTTTCTCACTTTCCACTAAAATTTCGCGCGATTGATAGAGCCGTCGTTTCAAGCGAATCTCAACCACCGTTCCGCTCGGCTTGATTTCACAAGCAAGAACGGCGCGTTCAAATTCCAATGCCATAACCACCAGCGAATCCAAGCCTGTGCGTTTTGCGCGAAAATTAAACTCACCTGATTCACTCGTCGTTGTGCCAACGCCTTGCGCTTTCAAGAAAACTTTTGCGCCTGCAATCGCTTCGCCTGTCTCGGCGTTCAGCACTTTGCCTGATACGAGTGGCTCTTGTGCATGAGCGATTTTTCCAACAAGAAGTATCACAAGCAAAAGACTGTGCTTCATTCTTTGACCGTCGTTAGCGTAGGTTGTTCATGAAAAGGCAGAATCCAGTCCTTATTGCCAAAGCCTTCCTTTATCTCTGCAAGATTGACTTGTGGGTCAATCAAGAGTTTGCCTAAACGTCCGTTCATGGTGACATAGACTTCGGCGCGCACTTCGGGGTTATGCACACCTTTGGCTTCGTAGTGCCGTTTGAGAAAGTGCGCAAACTCCAAAATCATATCGGGCTGAAACGACATCTGTTTTTCTTGTGTGGGGTTAAGGAACTCACGGTTATCGACCACGCCTTCGCGTCCTGTCTTTGTGTCCTTCACATAAAAAAATGCGGTGCCGGCTTTCTCCACGAGCATCACGCGCCACGAGAAGCGATAGCCTTGTTCATTCCAGAAAAATTCGCACGGATTCCACCACGAGTTTTGCGGGTAAAGCAGAAACCGAAAGGGAATCAAAAGTTGAAGCGTGAAGTGAATGAGAAGCACACCAAGCAACAGCGGTTGAAGGCGCGTCGTGTATCGCAACGGCACAAGTGATTGCGGTTGTGATGTCTTGCGGAAAATTTTTGCAAGAAGCGCACGCAGAACTTCAATCGTTTTTTTATGAAACTCTTCCGAGAAGAAAATCGTCGTTGCGCCAATCATTACAATCGGAAACACGCCAATCGGAAACATCATGCCTGTAATCACATGGAAGCCAATCACGGCAAGGTAGGCAAGCCAGCGCGTGTGTTTCCACATCAGGAAGAACACAATCGTGCAGTCGTAAATCATACCTGCCCAACTGAAAAGATATGCGGTGAGGTCGTAAGGCATTGCCCAACCGATGAGCGGCAACTTGTCTTGCGCGCGTAGCCACAAGCGAAGCGGCATGGCTTCCAACAGCCACTCCGAATTGATTTTCGCAATACCCGCGAAAATGTAGACAATGGCGAGTTGAAACTTGAACGTGGCGATTGTCCAACGCGGCACTTCGGAACATTCAATCGATGGGTTGCGCCACACATCAACGGAAAAGTATCGGTGTGCAGGCACAAGCGTTAAAAGAAACGCTGTAATGCTGACGAAGTAATAGTGGTTGAGGTAGTAGGCTTTGTCCAACAACTCAACATACGTAAAGACCAAAAAGAAAGTTATCGCTGAAAGTCGATAGAACGCGCCGAGCATGATGCCCAGCGCGCTGATGCCCATCACAAGAAAGATGAGATACATTCCCGTTGCACCAAGCGGCTCAACCCACTCGAAGCCGTAATACTTGAAGTGAAAAACGGGCGTGATGTATTGGTCTTCAATCCAGCCTAAGAGCCAAAAGCGCACCGTGCTGATGAGCATGACAAGTCCGAACACGATGCGGAACATTGCCAGCGGTGCGCTATGAACGGGCGTTTCAAGCCAGTTGAGAATCCGCGTCATGCTTAGTCTCCGTCGCCGCTACTGAAAGTGATGGTGAGCGAAAGCAGTGATGCCATTTCACTTTTGAAAAAGCGCGTGTGGCGTTGCAGTTCGGTGTGAAGCGCGTCAACGAGTTGGAAATTTGTAACAATCAGGTCTGAAAGGCGTGCGTCAATCGGCAGTGCGTTCAATCGCTGTTTCACAACGGCAAGTTGCGTTTCAGTTTGCGTGATAAGTGCGCGACCGTTTGGCACGCTTTGCAGATACTCTGCGAAGCCAACGCCATCAACACCGTTGCGACCAATGCCGTAGTAAAGCTCTTCAACGGCTTTGAGATGCTCGCGCATGAAGCGAATCGATTTGCCACTGTAAAAGGCTTCAACGCGGTTGGGTTCGGGTTGCGTTTGTCCCGGTCTGCGTCCAAGCGGCACGCCGAGTTTGAAATTTTTAATGCTCTCAAAATTCATCACAAACTCGTTGAAAAGCATGGAAGTTGAACTGCCGACATCAGTGCCATCATTTGAGACGAACTGCGCACGATAGGTTTGCCAGCCGTTCACAACGGCATCGACATTCGTTTTGAGTTCGGCGGTGATGGTTTGCAAGTATTGGCGGCGGTCGGCGTTGCTAAATTTTCCAACAATTTCACTCACGCTCACAGTATCATAAAGTAGGTATTCAATTGCGTTGAATCCGCGTGTGTCGCGCGAAAGGTCGTTGTTGAAGGTGCGATTCGTGATGAAGGTTTCAATTTGCGACGCATTTACCGGGAAGACACCGGCTTTTTGAAACAGCGTGCCTGTGGAAGTTTGTGCAGGACCAAAGTTGAAGCCATTGGCATATTGCCACGAAAGATAGGCTTCTTCCCACGCCGCTCGTGCGCTTTGCAGGGTTGCTTCGCTTGGCGATTGCACAAACGCATTCACCGCACTGTTCAGCGCATTGACTTTAGTTTGCAAATCTGCAAAACTTGGAATGATGATATTATCGGCAACATTTTCAAGCATGGCGCGGCGATTGAAAGCGTCGCTGGGGTTATCGGTTACGCTGTCTTTGCAGTTGAACGAAATGAGCGCAAGCATGGCGCACGCAACGAATGCCGAAAGTTTCAGGGTGTATGATTTCATTTGACAATACGAAAGGTTTGAGTTGATGAAATTTGGTGCAAATATAATGCTTATTTAGACTTTTTCTAAATCTATAAATCATAGTGCGAGGTAATTCGTTTCTGTGTGCCTGATGGTAAAAGGAAGTTTTGCAGTGGTTCGCTGTGAAAGCGCAAGCGTGTATTTTTACGGACGTGTTATTTTCAGCGCAACTTAAACCTTTGCCATGAACGACCTTCAACTTTCAGAAACGCTCCAACTCAAGCTTGACAGTTTGCCGACCACGCCGGGCGTGTATCAATTCAAGGACAAAGTGGGCAACGTGATTTATGTGGGCAAGGCGAAAAATCTGCGTGCGCGGGTGCAATCTTATTTCCGCAATCTTTCCGACCACAGCGAAAAAACGCGCCTACTCGTTAGCAAAATTCACGACCTTGAAGTGATGCTCACCAGTTCCGAAGTCGAAGCCCTCATTCTTGAAAACAACCTCATCAAACAACTCAAACCCAAATACAACATCAACCTGCGCGATGATAAATCCTATCCCTACATCGTCGTTACGAATGAGCCCTTCCCGCGTGTGTTTCCAACCAGAACAGTCTTGCGTGATGGCTCAAAGTATTACGGTCCTTACACCGAATCCAAACAAATGCGCTATTTGCTTGATGCCGTCGGTGAAATTTTCCAAGTGCGAAGTTGCTCGCTGAAACTCACGCCCGAAACGATTGCACAAAAAAAGTTCAAAGTCTGTCTGGATTATCACATCAAGAAGTGTCAAGGTCCGTGCGAGGGGCTTCAAAGTTTGGAAGATTATCGCGCAATGATTGACGAAGTGAAGCGATTGCTTTCAGGAAAGACGAAGGACGTTGCTCGCTCCATAGAAGCACGAATGAAACAGTATGCAAAGGAGATGAAATTCGAACAAGCGGCAACGCTCAAAAGACAACTCGAAGCGCTCAAGCGCTATTCGGATAAGCAAAAAGTGCTCAGCCCTGATGAGATTGACCGCGACATTTTCGCCGTTGTTTCCGACAAAAACGACGCATGCGGCGTGGTCTTCAAAGTGCGCGATGGAAAATTGCTTGGCTCACAGCACTTCTACTTTTCAAACGTGAATGATGAACCACAATCGCTCTTGCTCTCGCGGCTTTTGGAAAAGTATTACTTGGAAACAACCGATATAATGCCCGACGAAATTTTTGTGCCGTGTGAATTCGAATCACGAGAAGCGATTGAATCACTGATTGCCAGACGCTGTGAAGAAATGGGTGAGAGAAAGTCGGTGCAAATTGTAGTGCCGCAGATTGGCGATAAAGCCAAACTTGTTGCGATGTGCCGCACGAATGCAGAACATCTCTTGAAGGAATATCTGCTTCAAAAGCAAAAGCGTGGCGAAGCCTTAGCGATTCCGAACAGTGTTTATTCACTCGAGCGCGACCTGCGCTTGCCGAAACTGCCTCGCCGAATCGAGTGCTTTGATAACTCACACTTTCAAGGCTCGGAGACGGTTTCCGCAATGGTGTGTTTCGTTGATGGCAAGCCGAAGAAATCGGATTATCGCAAGTTCAAACTTCGTACCGTTGAAGGCGTTGATGATTTCGCCGCTATGGCGGAAGTGATTGAGCGGCGTTATAGCGGCTCGCTTGCCACTGAACTGCCCTTGCCTGATTTAATCGTCATTGATGGCGGCAAAGGGCAACTTTCTGCCGCCGTTGCAGTCTTGGAGCGGCTCGGCTTGAAAATCCCAATCATCGGATTGGCGAAGCGATTGGAAGAAGTCTTTCTGCCAAATGAATCGCTTCCGTTCAACTTGCCGAAAACATCCTCTTCGCTCAAACTCTTGCAACAAGTGCGAGATGAAGCGCATCGATTTGCGATTACCTTTCATCGTGAGTTGCGCGACAGACGCACGCTTTCAACGGAACTCATGGAGATTGATGGTATCGGCAAAGCCAAAGCGGAAAAATTGCTGAAAATTTTTGGCTCGGTGGCACAAGTGGAATCGGCATCGTTTGAGCAGTTGGAACAAGCCGTCGGCAAACGCACTGCCGAAACTCTTCGGCGCTATTTTGACCAAAAGCGCAATCAAGCCCAAGAAAATGCGCTCAACAGCACCCCAAATCATCACAGTCCTTGACAATCAGAACAGCATCTCGACAGTCGTCATGAGTGTTGGATGGTGTTTTACTTAAAGCGTTCAAGTAGGTTTTCCAGCTCCTGCTTGATTTCCAAAAGCAGTTTGCGCTCGCGCTGAATGATTGCCGCTGCGCGCGTTGGTTTTACGGACGGCTGATAGTCGTTCAGCACACTTTGTACTTTTTCTGCTTCTGGTTGCGCATTACTTTGCAACAAGGCTTTTGCCCGTTCGGCTGTGTAACCTTGCTCATAGACAAGGTTCTTGATGGAAAGAATCGTAGCAATGTCTTTATTGGTGTAAATCCGATTGCCTTTGGAATTGCGGCTTGGCGCAAGTTGCGGAAATTCATCTTCCCAAGCGCGAAGCAAGTATGCAGGGAGTCCAACAATTTTGCTCACTTCACCAATGGAGTAGTAAAGCTTTTTCGTCTCAAAGGTTTTCATTTGGGTTGAGCATTGATGTTAGAAGAAAAATACAAATTCTTGTGCGATACTTTTGGAGAGCTTTGTTAGTTTATTCCGTCACGAAGTTAAGAACACTACAAACCATGCTTCCAATGTTCTTCTTATCATCGGCTCTTATCAATGGCGCACAACAGCCAACTCAAACGCCCCCTGTTGCGAAGGTGATTCCTAAAACCATTCAACTTCACGGAGAAACAATCGTTGATCACTATGCCTGGCTTCGCGAAAAAGACAATCCAGAAACGCTTGCTTATCTCCACGCAGAGAATGCCTACACTGATGCCATGACCGCACACCTGAAACCCTTCGAGGAATCGCTTTACAAGGAAATGCTCTCACGCATCAAAGAAACGGATATGAGCGTGCCGACAAAACGCGGCGAGTATTACTACTACACCCGCACCGAAGAAGGCAAACAGTATCCAATCTTCTGTCGCAAGTTTCGCTCATTAGAAAATCCCGAAGCAATTCTGCTTGATGTCAATCTCCTCGCCGAAGGTAAGGAATACCTTGATGTGGGCTTGTTTCAAATTAGCGATGACCATAACCTGCTTGCTTACGCGGTCGATGAAACTGGCTACCGAGAATACAAACTCTATTTCAAAGACTTAAAAACGGGCGAATTGCTTAAAGACGATGTTGGCTTTATCGCATCGTTTGCGTGGGCTTCGGACAACCGAACATTTTTCTACACGATTGAAGATGATGCCAAACGACCCTACCGCCTTTATCGACGCATGCTTGGCGACTCGACTGGTGAACTTATCTACGAAGAGCCTGACGCACTTTACAGCATCTATCTCTCGCGCTCGCACGATAGGCAGTTCATCTTTCTGAACATCAGAAGCAAAACTACAAGCGAAGTGAGATTTGTCAGAAGCGATGCGCCAAGCCTTGACTTTCAACTCATTCACCCGCGCGAACTTGAGCACAAATACAGCGTCGAACATCGTAACGGAGAATTCTACATCTTATCTAACAAGAACGCTAAAAATTACCGACTGCTCACTGCACCAGTTTCCGACCCATCTGAAAAAAATTGGCAAGAACGCATTGCGCACCGTCCGAATGTGTTGATTGAAGATGTGGAAGTCTTTGCTCAACATCTTGTCTTATCGGTGCGTGAAGATGGCTTAACGCAGTTTGAGGTTTTGAATTTCTCGACTGGCGAAATCAAGCGAATCAACTTTCCTGAACCAACCTACGCCGCATATAGCGCGGAGAATCCTGAATTCGAGTCAGTAAAGTTTCGCTACCATTATCAGTCGCTTGTCTTGCCACCATCGGTTTATGAATATGATATGAACACAGGCGAATCGGTGTTGCTCAAACAGCAGGAAGTTTTGGGTGGCTACGATGCCTCGCAGTATCAATCGGAACGGCTTTGGGCAACAGCATCGGATGGCGTGAAAGTGCCGATTTCCATCGTCTATAAAAAAGACTTCAAGCGGGATGGAAATTCACCGCTCTTGCTCTACGGGTATGGTTCTTACAGTATCTCAACAGACGCAACATTTAGCAGTTCAAGGCTTTCGTTGCTTAATCGTGGCGTGGCATTTGCAATTGCGCATGTTCGCGGTGGCAGTGAACTTGGCCAAGCATGGCACGATGCTGGAAAAATGATGAATAAGAAAAATACCTTTACCGATTTTATCGCTTGCGCAGAATTTCTCTTCAAAGAAAAATACACATCGCCGCACCGCTTGGCAATTAAAGGCGCCAGTGCTGGCGGCTTGCTTATCGGTGCCGTCTTGAACATGCGCCCTGATATTTGCCATTTCGCACATCTTGCGGTGCCCTTTGTCGATGTTTTGAATACCATGCTTGATGAATCATTGCCTCTGACGGTTGGCGAATTTTTGGAGTGGGGCAACCCAAAAGTCAAGGCGGAGTATGATTACATCAAATCGTATTGTCCTTACACGAACATTGAGCGAAAAAATTATCCAAACATTTTAGTAACGACCTCGCTCAACGACAGCCAAGTCGGCTATTGGGAACCAACGAAATACACGGCAAAACTGCGTGCGCTAAAGACCGATAAGAATATCTTGCTTTTCAAAATCAATATGAACGCAGGACACAGCGGCGCAAGTGGTCGCTACGATTACCTCAAAGAACTTGCCTTTGAATACTGCATCACGCTTGCGATGTTAGGAATTGAAAAGTAGAATCGGGAAAAGAGGTCGAGGATTTCAATTCGACTTTTTTTCTTAACTTGGTGAAATTTTTCAACTCACCTATCCGCATTTCCAGCATGCTTGTCATGAAATTCGGCGGCACTTCCGTAGCGGATGCAGTTGCTATGCGAAATGTCATCAGCATTGTGCGCGCTCAACTCGAGCAGGTTCGCCGGCAAACCAGACCCGCACCGATGGTTGTTGTTAGTGCATGCGCAGGCATCACCGATAAACTCATTACACTTGCAGAACTTTCCGCTTCAGGCCAGTGCACCGAAGCCTATCAAATTTTAGATGAAATCAGAACGCACCACTTGAAGGTTGCTACAACACTCATAAGCAATAACGCAAAAGCCGTGCAGTTTATCGAAACCCTCACTCAAACCCTCCACATGCTTATCCATGCCGCTGATGTGTTCGGCGAATTGTCGCCACGTGTGATTGATGCCTTTGCCTCGCATGGGGAACTTCTTTCATCGTTCATTCTTGCTGAAGCCATGAACGAGCAAGGCATCCAAACCGAATGGAAAGATGCTCGAACCTTGCTTATTACTGACGAGCATTTTGGAAAAGCTGAACCGCTCTGGGACATTTCAGAAGCGAAGCTGAACGCAGAAGTTTTGCCTTTGCTCAACGAAGGCACTGTAGTTTTGTCTCAAGGTTATATTGGTGCAACGCCATCGGGGAAAGCTACAACGCTCGGACGTGGCGGTTCGGATTATTCGGCGGCAATTTTCGGCGCAATGCTGAACGCTAGTGCTATTCAAATCTGGACTGATGTGGACGGTGTTTTAACTGCCGACCCGCGTCTTGTGCCTAACGCACGCCGGCTCAAAGTCCTGACCTTCAACGAAGCGGCAGAACTGGCCTACTCAGGCGCAAAAGTGCTCCACCCTTCAACCATTCGCCCTGCTGTTGCGAAAAACATTCCCGTCTATGTGCTCAATTCCAAGCGCCCTGATTGCGAAGGCACGCTGATTACCAACACCGTTGCCTCGTTCGAAGGTCTGGTTAAATCCATTGCTCACAAAAAGGGACAAACGATTATCAACCTGACGACCACACAAATGCTTGGCACATTCGGCTTCTTGAGAAAGGTTGCAGAAGTGTTTGAAAAGTATCAAACTGCTATTGACATGATTTCCACTAGTGAGGTTTCTATCTCACTTACCATCGGTGACCAGACGAACCTGACGAAAATCGTTGAAGAACTTGAACGCATCGCCGAAGTTGAAATTGAAAGAGGCATTGCAACTATTAGCGTTGTGGGCGATAGCATTCGGCGCTCGCCGGGCATTGCAGCACGAGTCTTTCAGGCTATTAGCGACATTAACGTCAAAATGATTTCGCAAGGTGCATCAGAAATCAACATTGGCTTTGCCGTAGATGAATCAGACCTGGCAAAAGCGGTGAGATTGCTTCATCAGGCATTTTTCTCTGAAGTCAAAGAAGATGCAATTTTCGCCTGAACGGTTTAACTGACTTGCATCTTTGAACCTAAACTTTGTTCAAACCATGAAAAAATTTGGAGAACTTGTCGTCGAGAAAGGCTACGCCACCGAAGAGCAAGTGGAAATTGCGCTGGGGCTCAACAAAGCCACCCGAGACATTTTAGGGCGCACCTTGCTCGAGAAAAACTTCATCACCTTTGAACAGTTCAAAGCCCTAATCGCCTACCAAGAAGCCAACCCGTCAAAGCGTATTGGGGAATGTGCTATTGAACTGGGCTACGTGACCAAAGAGCAGGTCGAGGAAGCCATGAAAATCCAAGCCGAACGAAAAACTTTTTTAGGCGATATGATGGTCGATTTAGGGTTCATCACCCCTGAACAGCGCGACGAGATTTTGGAACTGCAAACCAAACTCAGAGCTTGAGATGAGTTATACGGTCATTGCACGTAAGTATCGCCCCCAAAGGTTTGCGGATATTACTGCGCAAGAACATATCACACGCACGTTGCAGAATGCCATTCGCACTGGGCGCGTTGCACATGGTTACATTTTTTCAGGCTCGCGCGGTGTCGGCAAGACCACTTCGGCGCGTATTCTTGCCAAAGCCTTGAACTGTGAAAAAATTCTGACAGACGAAACTTACCGCACCGAAGTTGCTGAACCATGCGGCATGTGCGACAGCTGTCGCGACTTCGATAACGGCGCCAGTCTAAACATCTATGAGCTCGATGCCGCTTCAAACAATAGCGTCGAAGACGTCAGACTGCTCCGCGAAAACGTCCGATATGCACCGCAAAAAGGTCGGTATAAAGTCTATATCATTGACGAATTTCACATGCTTTCCACAGCGGCGTTTAATGCGCTTCTCAAAACGCTCGAAGAGCCCCCGCCACATGCGATTTTCATTTTCGCCACTACCGAACTCCAAGACGTGCCTGCTACCATTGCCTCGCGCTGTCAGCGTTTTATCTTCAAACGCATCTCTGTTCAAGATATCGTCAAAACGCTCGAAGCCATTTGCCAAAAAGAAAACATCAGCATCGATGGCGATTCGCTCCATCTTATTGCCCGCAAAGCCGATGGTGCCATGCGCGACGCCCAGAGCCTTTTAGATCAAGTCATCTCCTTCTCGCTTCAAGAATCCTCTGACCACACCATCCGAATCTCCTACCCAACCACCGCCAGCCTGCTCAATATTTTAGATGAAGAGCATTTTTTTGCCGTCACGGACGCCATCATCGCCAAAAATCCTGCTAAGATGTTCGAAGTTGCAGGCTACATCTATGAAAACGGCTACGACATTCCCGACTTTCTGCAACAGCTTATTGGTCACTTCCGAAACTTCCTTGTCATCAAAAACCTACGCTCCAGTCGGCTCATTGAAACTACCGAAGTCTATAAGAAACGATATGAAGAAGACGCTAAGCATTTTGAAGCCGATACACTCTTACACTTTGTTGATGTGCTCACTCAAGCCGAGCATGAAATCAAGAACTTCCGCGAACCGCAACTCAAGCTGGAACTTACCCTGCTCAAACTCATCAAGGTTTCAGAAGCTGGACCTTATGAAGCTCGAGTTGCATCGCTTGAAAAGGCCGTGCAAACGCTTAGCGAAGAACTCAAAGAACTAAAAAAAAAATTGCTGGTGAGAGCATAGCCATTCAGCTCGCCTGTGCTCCGGCTTGCAACTCTCCAACGCCCAAGGTGCCACTTTTAGAGCATGTGCACCAGCGGCTTAATGTTGCCGCCTGGCAAGAACGATTCTCACGCTTCATTCAGGAGACAACCTACCGCCCACATTACCACCGCTTGCGCTCTGCGGCGCCACCCAGAGAACCACAGCCAGCAAGCACCTTGCAAGAATGGATTCCAAAAGAAGTTCTAATCACACAATGGCAAGCATTTGTTGAGTCGCTTGGAAAAAATGGCAAGTCGTTCTTAGTATCGCACCTGCAAATGTGCAACATGCAAGCCGTGCAAGACGGGAAAGTCTTGCTTAAATGTGGAAAGGTTTTTTCATTTGAGTCACTTCAAACAGAGATTGCCGAACTGCATGCAGAAGCCGTGAAGTTTTTCGGCGGGTTGTTAGCCATTGACCTTGTGTTGGATAAGGATAGCGTGGCCAAAGCTCTGAAAGCCGAACCAAGCCCAATAGAACTCTTCACACGACTTTCCCAGACCAGCCCTGTCATTCAATACCTCATTGAGCACTTTGGTGCAGAACCACTGTATTGAGAGCATCATTTCTTGATTGCCCAATCAGGTAGCACACCCAGTTGAATATCAAAAACCAGTGGCGCTAGGACCAAAACCGACAGCGTAATTAGCACGGCTAAGAGCATATTTAGCCAAAAACCCGTGCGCGCCATTTGCGGCATTGAGATGTAGCCACTGGCATATACAATCGCATTTGGCGGCGTGCCAACGGGGAACATAAACGCACAACTGACCCCGAGCGTTGCCGGTAGTAACAAGAGATAAGGGTTCTCGCCCATAGCCACGGACACAGGCGCAAGAATGGGTAACAGTGTTGCAGCCAGCGCCGTGTTGCCAATAAATTCTGTTGCAAAAATCGCTGTCAGTGAAACCACCACCACCACAAAGACAATAGAAACCCCGCTTAGCCCACTTAGCGACTGGCTAACATAAGTAGCTAAGCCTGATTTCTGAATGGCTTGCGCTAAACTGATACCACCACCGAAAAGAATTAACACTTCAAACGGCAATTTCCTTGCAGTCTCTAAACTCAACACAAGCTGACCTTTTTGAACATCAACGGGCAAAAGAAACAGCAGCATTGCGCCAAAAATTGCAATGCCCGCATCCGAAATCTGCGGAAACCACGCATTGAGCCATGGCTCGAGCATCCAAAGCACAACCGTTATGACAAAGACGACACTGACTAGCTTCTCGCCCTTGCTCATCTTTCCAAGTAAAGCTCGTTGTGATTGAATGGCTTGCCTACTTGCTTGAACAGATGAGTTCGGAAGCGGTAGAATCCAACGAGTCATCAGCAGCCAAGAAAGCGGTAGCGACATGCAGACTAGTGGGATACCCATCATAGCCCATTGTGCAAAGCCGAGTTGAACTTTGTAGGTCTCGTTCATAAAGCCAACCAGCAGTGCATTTGGTGGCGTGCCGACCAGCGTGCCCAATCCGCCGATGCTTGCCGAATAAGCAATGCCAAGCATCATAGCGGCGGAGAAATTTTTTCGCAGTGATTCGTTTGGTTCTTCGCACATGACTTGCTCGACCACCGATTGCCCAATCGGCAACATCATCAGCGTTGTCGCAGAGTTGCTGACCCACATTGAAATAAAGCCTGTAACGCACATAAAGCCGCCGATAATCCAACTCGGTGAAGGCGAAACCTTTGAGAGAAGCCAGAGCGCAATGCGGCGATGCAAGCCATGGGCTTCAATCGCCAGTGCAATGAAAAAGCCGCCCATAAATAAAAAGATGACCGGATTGGCATAAGGCGCAGTGGCATCTTTTATCGGTGAAATCTCCAAGACCGGCAGAAGCACAATCGGCAACAGTGCCGTTGCAAAGATTGGTATGGCTTCGCTCAGCCACCAAGTTGCCATTAATGCTAAAAGTGCTGAGCTTTTCCAAGCCGCCGCACTCATGCCCGAAGGTGCTGGCAAACACAATAGAAGAAAAAACACCCCTGCACCAAGAAACAGCCCAATGCGCTGATGCATGAAATGTAAGGTTTGATATGTTTCTTGAAATTATCTTGAAACTGCGAAATTAAAACAACTTGGTGGTTGTTCGTTTTTGGAGATGTATATTCCTTCTACCAAGTTAAACGAATAAATACAGACTCCAATGATGCACAAACTTATTTCTTCACTACTGCTGTTTGTCAGTGTCCCCCTTTATGGGCAACCGTGGCAATTAGTTTGGTCAGATGAGTTCAACGGCTCGGGCTTGGACTTGTCAAAATGGTCGTATCAAATTGGAACTGGCTATCAAGGCTGGGGCAATAATGAACTGCAATACTATACGAATCGTCCAGTGAATGTAGATGTGTTTGATGGGCATTTGTGGATTGTTGCGCATCGCGAAAACTTTGGCGGCATGCAATACACGTCGGGGCGGATTCGCACCAAGAACAAAGGGGACTGGCGCTATGGCAGAATTGAAATGCGAGCCAAACTTCCAATCGGCAGAGGCATCTGGCCTGCTTTCTGGATGTTGCCAACTGATGAAGTTTTCGGTGGCTGGCCAAGAAGCGGAGAAATTGACATCATGGAACTCATCGGGCAACAGCCTAACCGCGTCTATGGCTCAATTCACTTTGCCACACCCTCGCTTCAACATCAATATCAAAGCGCATTTTATACTCTTCCCCAAGGCACTTTCCATGATGAGTTTCATTTGTTCTGGATTGAGTGGCAAGAAAATCAAATTAAGTGGTATGTCGACTCCACGCTTTATTTTACGCGGGTGCCTACACATTTAGGCGGAGCGAATTGGCCTTTCAATGAACGCTTCCACATCATTTTGAATGTTGCTGTGGGCGGCAATTGGCCCGGCAGTCCCGACTCGACAACCGTTTTTCCGCAAGCAATGGTCGTCGATTATGTGCGCGTCTATCAACGCGTGCCACTTTCAGCCTCTAACACGCCCGAAAAGCCCGCGCATTTTGCACTTGAACAAAACTACCCCAACCCATTTAATCCCACCACAACACTCACTTATCACCTTCCAAAGCCCAGCGACACCAAGTTGGAAATCTTCGATATGCTTGGTCAAAAAATTGCCACGCTCGTTAGCCAAAGGCAAGAAGCCGGCAGTTACACCGTCAATTTCAATGCGTTGCAGTATAATCTTTCAAGTGGTGTATATTTCTACAAACTCACTGCGGGAACATTCTCGCAAACGCGGAAAATGATTTTAGCAAAATAGAGATTACCATGAGTCCAAGCACTGCCGCGGCGCCTTCAAAGCCAAAAGCGACAGTTCCCAAGACTCTCAACTCGAACCGCATTCAAAAAGAGGCGGCCAAGCTGTCTTTGTTTTATCAAAGGAAAACTTGTTCAAGTCATGCCCAGAAACTTCCATCGTGGAGTAATCATGCAGGCCGTTGCAAGAATGTTCAGCAACCATGCCTACGAGAGTGAGTTGGGCTCTCGTGTGGCGACCGAGGCTGGATTTTCTGTTGAAGTGGAACGTCCAAGCCATTCTCTCACCAAATCGCTCACGAAAAGTTATCTATGGAGGATGGCCGGCATGAAACCTGTCCGGCTCATCAACTATGAAACGCACATGATGACTGCACCTTCACAAACCGCATTCATGCATGCAAAGGTGATGAAGTGGCTTCTGCTGAAATGCTTTTTAGAAAATTTTGCAAAAAAAAATTCTGACTTTTTCACATGAGCTCACTTCGGGGGCAAGTTGCTTTGATTACGGGCTCTTCGCGTGGCATTGGCAAAGCTACAGCCTTGCGATTGGCGCGTGAAGGCGTTTCGGTCGTCGTTAATTATCTCAAAAATAAAATTGAGGCCGATAAGACCGTTTCGGAGTTGCACAATTTGGGCGTTGATGCGATTGCTGTCCAAGCCGATACGAGCAAGCCTGATGAAATCAAGCGGCTCTTTGCCGAGGTCAAACATCATTTCAATCGCTTGGATATTTTTGTCAGCAATGCGGCGAAGGGCGTCTTTGGTGCAATTACGCGCATCGGCTCAAATGGGTTTGACCTCACGATGGCAACCGGTCCCAAAGCCTTACTACTTGGGGCACAGGAAGCGGTCAAACTTTTCGGCGAAAAAGGTGGTGTGATTGTTGCTGTCTCAAGCATTGGCAACATTCGTTGTTTGGACGGCTACTCGGCGATGGGAGCCGCAAAGGCTGCATTAGAGGCGATTGTTCGCTACCTTGCGGCAGAATTGGGCAGTAAAAAAATTCGTGTCAATGCCGTCTCGGGTGGCGCCATCGATACCGAAGCCCTCAACGATTTCAAAAACCGAGATGAAATCAAACGTGAATGGATTGCACGCACGCCACTTGGACGATTGGGCACTGCCGAAGATATTGCAGACGTTATTGCGTTTCTTTGCTCCGACCAATCGCGCTGGATTCACGGACAAACCATCATCGCCGATGGCGGGGGCACGCTTCGCTGAAACTTTTTGTAACGATTTAACCCACTGTTGAATGTTTGGAGAACAATCCATTTGGCTATGGCTTGGATTTATTGGGTTAGTCTCTGTTGTCTTAACCCTCGATTTAGGCGTATTCAACAAAGACGCTCACCGCATTTCAGGCAAGGAAGCCTTGTTATGGACTTGCCTTTGGGTTTCGTTAGCGATTGGCTTTGGGGGTATGGTGTGGCAGTTCTACGGCTTTGAAAAAGCCGCCGAGTTCATGACTGGATATTTGGTCGAAGAATCTCTCTCGGTCGATAATCTCTTTGTCTTTGTGTTAGTGTTTCGGCACTTTAAGGTTGTCGGTAAGTATCAGCATCGGGTGCTGTTTTGGGGGGTTCTGGGCGCTATTGTCATGCGTGCCATTTTCATTTTTACTGGCGTTGCGCTCATTCAAAAATTTCACTGGGTTATTTACCTCTTCGGAGCGTTCCTTATCTATTCAGGGCTAAAACTGCTCTTTGAAAAAGATGAAGAAAAAGTAAAAGTACATGAAGAAGAAACCGAAGAGGTCGCCGAAAGCCTAGCAGTCAGACTTGTAAAACGATTTTTTGCAATTGCCCAGAACTATGACGGGCAAAAATTCTTCACGATAGAAAACGGAAAGAGAGTTGCAACGCCGCTTTTTCTTGTGTTGGTGGTTGTTGAAACCACGGACCTTGTTTTTGCTGTCGATTCTATTCCCGCTGTGCTTGCTATCAGCAAAGACCCCTTCATCGTTTTTACATCCAACATCTTTGCGATTATGGGTTTACGCTCGCTTTACTTCTTGCTTGCGGATGTGATAGATAGGTTTGCGTTTCTCAAAAAAGGTCTCTCTTTTATCCTCACGTTTGTGGGCGTGAAAATGCTCTTGCCCGAAATTTCTCGTTGGGTTAGTGGCGAATCGCTCTCAATTCCGCCGCCGATTTCACTTGCTATCATTGCCAGCGTGCTGTTTTTCTCGATTCTGATTTCGCTGTTTCTTGCCTCTAAGACAGAAAAGAAGCAAACTAAAAACGAAGTCATGCCCGCCAGCGAGGAAGTGAAAGTCTAAGGCAAGGCGTTCAGTTTGCGTATCAGCCACTCGGCAGACAGGGACAAGATGATGACCAGCAAGGTCTGCCATAAGTTTGCCAGCTCTATCGTTGATGTTGTGGCAACGCTGACAGGTTGAAACGATGGCTCTCGCTTTATGTCGTCAAAAAATTGCGGGAAGGTTTCGACGGTGTAGAACTTGCCGCCGCTTCGCTCGGCAATGTTTCGCATGGTTTCAGGATTAGCGGCTGTGTTGCGCAGTTCTATGCTGGTTTCGCTAACCGAGAATATGCCCGAGGCTGTGCCGATTAGCATTTCTCCCTCTTTGGCTTCGGCTGTGAATGTGTAATCGCCCTTTTGAAAGCCTTCGAACCTTGTTTGATAGACTCCTGCTTCAACGGCACGCTCAAACGTGGCGTTGTAGATTTCGCCCGTTTGTTGATTTTTGACACGCAGGTTAATCTGTGCCGTTGAGAGTGGGTTTAGAAGTTCATCTTGCAAGGTTGCCGTGAAGAAGACCGTTTCGCCTTCATCGTAAAGCTTGCGCGAGGTATAAACTTGAAAGCGTTTTGCCTCTTCTTTTGCGGCAAGCCATTCAATTATTCCAATCACGGTCTGTTCATAGATTTTGCGCACGCTTTCGTCAGGGGAAAGCGAAAGTCGCCAAAATTGTGGGGTGCATAGCGTTGCATATTTTTTACTTGAACTTTGCATAACGGCCAGTGCTACTTGCTCGGTGGCTCTACCTGAAACAGACAGTTTCCACAAAATTTGTGTGTTAGGTTTGGGCTGAAAATTGAAGTCCAAATAAGACACTGGAGGCGCAGTCTGAAAGGCTGCCTGCAACAGAGATGCTACTGGTTTGAACGCTACAAAACTCTGCCCTTGCACGGTAGGCCACATGAAGGCGTTATTGTCGAGCACATCGGCCGGGCTGGTTCTCCCAACATTTAGCGCAAGAATCGGTTCATATTGCTTTAACTTCGCACCCGAACTTTGCAAGCCGATGAATGAAAAGACTGGAATCTTGTTGGTAGTCAAAAATTGCAACACCCGTTCAGACAAGACCTCACTAATACTTGCGCTGGGAAAGCCAATCAGCAGACACACATCAGCGTCTTGATGCTCGTTTAGGTTCAGCGTGCCTTCAAAAAACTCGCTTGCAGTTTTTTGCGTAAAGAACACCGCGTCTATGTTTTCGGAACAGTTCAAGGTTTGGCGAATTGCCGCAATTTCAGGGTCGGCAAGTCCTGCTATCACCAAGACCTTCTTTTTATTTTTCAGCACGCGCACAAAGAACGACTGCGCATTATTCTTCACAGAAAACTCGCCTTGAAGCGATGAAATGCTAATGGTGTATTTCGTTTCGCCAATCTCTTTCGGCACAAATTCAAAGGCGATGGATTGTTCGGCGGATGAAAGTTCAAGTTGCTTGCGCGCGACGATGCTCTCGCCGCTTTTCAGCAAGGCTTCAACACGATTGCCTGTGAAGCCCTGTTGCGCCACCACTGCCGAGACGGGGACTTTCGTATTCACCATTGCTTGTTCAGGTGCGTAGATTCGGCGTAGCACAATATCTTTGCGCAAGCTGCTATCGCCTAATAGGACGGTGAAAATGGGGATGGGCGAGCGCTCGGCTTCATAGAGCGGATTTTCGCCCGCATTGAATATGCCATCACTCAACATCAATGCGACATTAAATTTTTCGCGTGCACCGATGCGGTTGAGTGTAGCGATTGCAGCGGCATGATTTGTGTAATTTTCTTTGAACGACAGTTCGCTCCACGTGCGCTTTTGCAAAGTCTCGCCAAATGAATATGAGTGAATCTCAACGATATTGGAAAGTGCATCTTGATAGCGTGAGAGCAGTTCTTGAAGCAGGCTATCGCGCCGAGTGCCGCCGTCACGAATCGTCATACTTTCGGAGTTATCGAGTATCAATGCCAACTTCGGCTTGCGGGCTTCTTCTGAAAAGCGTTGCACCACTGGTTCAAGCAGCAGCGACAGCGTCAGAAAGAGTGTAAGGGCGCGCAGGCTGATTAGCCCAACTTTGAGCGGTACAGCTAGCCTCGGCTGTTGATACATCCAAGCGCTCAGCAAAGCCGCAAGCACCACAAAGAGCAATAAGAGCCAAAAGGATGAAACGACAACAGTCATTATGCTGTCTGAACATTGCGTTAGTCGGACAAAATAACCGCCCGTGCTCATTCGTGAAAATTCTCGACCGATATATCGCCCTCCGCTACCTTTCAGCGTTCTTGTTTGGAACAATTGCCTTTGTTGCGCTCTTCGTGTTGATTGACCTCATTGAGCATATTGACGACTTCATTGACCGCAAACTCACGCTCATAGTTGTTCTCACTTATTATGGTTATTTCCTTCCTGAACTTTTAAAGCTCACCATTCCCATCAGCGGATTGCTTTCTGCGCTGTTCGTAACAGGCGTGCTTTCAAAGCAGATGGAACTGACCGCGATGAAATCAGGCGGGATTAGCCTCTACCGAATTTTAGTTCCATTTTTAGCCATTGCGCTCTTGATGGCTTTACTGGATTTCTACCTTTCGGGCTGGCTCGTGCCACAAACCACAAGAGAAAAACAGCGATTTGAATCGGTCAATCTTGGAAAGGGCTTTTGGGTTGGTGGCAGTCGCTCAAACGTCAATCTCCTTGATTCGCCCACACGGCTTGTCAACATTGGCTACTACGATGATTATGCCAAGACTTGCTATGCGCTCAGTGTTCAGGAATTTGATGGGAAGCGGTTACTGTGGCGCCTGGATGCCGAGCGCATGAAGTTCGATACCACCGCGCAAAAGTGGCTCATTGAAAGCGGCTACCTGCGCATGCTTGAAGGCGAGAAAGAATACCTTATGCGGTTTGAGATGCTTGACACGCTTCAATTTTCTTTCACAGCCAAAGAACTTGGCGAGTCAACCCAAGCTCTTGAACTGATGACGCTTCCTGAACATCGAGCGTTTTTGAAGGTGCGTGAGCGTGCTGGGTTTGAATCGCTTGAAGAAGCTATTGTGAAGTATCACACGAAACTTTCGTTTCCCTTTGCGTGCCTGATTGTGATTCTCATTGGCGTTCCGCTCTCGGCGCAAAAGAAGCGAAGTGGCATCGCGCTTGAAGCAGGCATTAGTATTCTTGTTGGATTTTTGTATATGGGCGTTCAACAAGTTTTCGGAACGCTTGGCTATAAGGGCGCAGTCAATCCGATTTTAGCCGCGTGGATGCCGAACATGATTTTTTTTGCCGTCGGTTTGTATATGCTCTTCAAAGCGCAGAAGTAAAATTCCCATTGCGCAAATCCGTGTTCTCTTGAACAATGGAACACCGATGAAACGGATTCAACAGGTTCTCACCGATTTCGATTCTTCAAAAAATCCGTGCAAAATCCGAACACTCCCAACTTTCAACCAATCTGTGTTGTCTCTGTTCCTTTTCTACGAGATTTGGCGCGAGAGCGCGAAACTGGCAATTTTGCGAATTAGCGCAGGATACTCCAACCCTGAAACCCTCGCAGAACGCGCAAGCCCGGCATCTTGCGAAATGTCAGGATTCGGATTGACATCAACGACAAACGGCTTACCTTCCTTTGAGACGCGAAAATCTACTCGCGCATAATCACGACAGCCCAGCGCATTGAACACACGCAAGGCAATTTGTTTCAATTCAAGTTCGAGTTTCATATCAATCGGTGCAGGGCATATCGGTTTGGTTTCTTTGTATTCCACGCTGTTCTCTTCCCACTTGGCATTGTAGGTAACGATGCGTGCGTAACCTTCGGGCATGGTTTCAAAACTAATTTCGGAAATCGGCAACACGCGCGGCGCATTCGGGTGTCCTAACTCATGCTCAAAATCGCTATCGCCCAAAATTGCCACGTTGAACTCACGACCGTCGATGTATTCCTCGACCAGCGCAGGCTGTTTGTAAGTGCGCCAAATCATCTCGACTTGCTCTTTGAGCGCAGGTTCAGAATAAACTACCGAGTTATTTGAAATGCCTATGCTGGCATCTTCGTGTTCAGGCTTCACGATGAGCGGAAAGGGAATCGTCGTGGTAATTTCATCACCTTGTTTGAACACAACGAAACGCGGTGTTGGAACAGAACGGCGAAGCAAAATTTCTTTCGTCTTGGCTTTTTGAACGCAAATCTCAAGTGTCTTTGCTGGCGAGCCCGTGTAAGGAATGCCGAGCAAATCCAACGCAATCGGCACAAAGACCTCGCTTTTTGAAATGCGATATGCGCCTTCAAACAAGTTGAAGACAGCATCTGGCCTGATTTCCATCAGTTGCTCCATTAACAGGATAATATCTCCTGTAAAAGCCAGCGAGCTCACCTTGTATTCTTCCGAGAGTGCGGCAGTGATGGCATAAACATTTTCTAAAATGCCAATTTCGGATTCGATATCGTGCGTCAGTGAGTATCTATCGGGAACGGCATTGTAAATGATAACGATATGTTTCATACTGCCGTAACGCTTTCAAATTTTTTGAGCAACTCAATACACTTTTGGTTTTGATGAGGCAGACCGATAGAGATTCTCAAACACTGCGGCAAGCCAAAGGCTTTAAGCGGGCGCGTAATCACACCGTGTTGTAAAAGATATTCTGACACTGCATTTACTCGTTCTTCCGAACCGTAATCAATCATCACGAAATTTGCCCACGAAGGAATCCAGTTCAAGCCCAGTTCGGTGAAGGCTTCGGTGAAGAGTGCATAGCCGTGTTTGTTGTTCTCAATGGTTTGGCGTAGGAATGCCTCGTCATCCAAAGCCGCCAGTGCACCGGCTTGGGCGAGCGAATTTGGCTCGAAGGGCAATTTGACCTTCATCAAATTGGTGATGAACTTATCATGTGCAAAGCCGTAGCCCACCCGCAATCCCGCAAGTCCGTATCCTTTTGAAAACGTCCGAAGCGTTATCACATTGTCGTAGCGATACGACATAGAATCAGGGTAATCCAAATCGCTTGATGCAAATTCAAAATATGCCTCGTCTAAAATGATGATGACATGTTCAGGCACGCGCGCCATGAAGGCATCAAATTCTTCGCGTGTGAAAATCGTGCCTGTGGGATTGTTCGGATTGCACAGGTAAATCACCTTTGTGCGTGGCGTGATGTGGTCGGCAATGCCTTGTAAGTCAAAGCGATAGCCTTCTTTCATCGGCACGCGCCTCAAGGTTAAGCCGCTCGCGTTGGCAAGTACATAGAAGCCAATGAAGGTATTTTCAGAGGTTAGCAGTTCATCGCTGTCGGAAACAAATGTACGCAGGATATTCGCCATGATGCCTTCTGAACCTGCACCAACCGCCACATTTTCCACTTTCAACCGAAACCGCTCGGCAAGTTTTGTGCGCAGTTTGAGCGCCGCAGGGTCGGGGTAATAATTTACATCATAGACTGCCTTTTGTATTGCCTTGATTGCCTTTGGAGAAACCCCTAGCGGATTTTCATTCGAGGCCAGTTTGTAGACTTCCTGCAAACCGTAAAGCGACTTGATTTCCTCAATGCTCCTACCTGCCTTATATGGCTCTAATTTTTCAATATGGGGTGGAACCAGTGGCGTTGTCATGCTTGAAAGACTTGTTTTAGTTGTGTGGTAAAGTTTATTAGCGAATCTATCGCCAAAAAGTAAGGTTCGCCGTGCGCAGTTGGCCTATACTGCTGCGTGTCAATTTAAGCAAAAGTGCTATTTTCGCAAGCCACACAGGCAAAGATTAGGCATTGAAGAAGTGCCTTTATTTGCAGAATTTCAAGGATTTGGGTTTAAGTTGTGTTATCGTGAAGTTGTGGGAAAACAGGGTGGAGAGGGTGGGATTCGAACCCACGGTAGCCTTGCGACTACATCGGTTTTCGAGACCGACCGATTAAACCACTCTCGCACCTCTCCAAAAACAAATTGAGCCTCATTTCATTGAGGCTCACACTTAGATGTGAGCGGGAAACGAGGCTCGAACTCGCGACCTACACCTTGGCAAGGTGTCGCTCTACCAGCTGAGCTATTCCCGCACTTGGATTGCTACAAAGATAATAATTTGTAGCAATTTGTCAAGCCTTTCGGAAAAAATTTTACTCCCCTGTTTCTGCTTGTCGTCAATGCTGGAAAGGTCATGAACAGGAAAGTTGTTTATATTTACTGTTTTTAAGTTTCCTTCTGCCCATTACACTGATGTCGGAACAATTTATTACCGAAGCCGTCGAGCTGGATTGTATTATCATTCGCGGCGCGAAGGTTCACAACCTTAAAAACATTGATGTTGATATTCCGCGTGGTAAGCTCGTTGTCATTACAGGGCTTTCGGGGTCAGGCAAATCGAGCCTTGCGTTTGATACGATTTATGCCGAAGGTCAGCGGCGATTTATGGAAACGCTTTCGTCATATGCTCGTCAATTTGCCGGCACAATGGACCGCCCCGATGTGGATTTTATTGATGGGCTTTCGCCCGTGATTTCGATTGAGCAAAAAACTACCTCGCGCTCGCCGCGCTCCACAGTTGGCACGATTACAGAGATTTATGACTTTATGCGGCTCCTGTGGGCGAAAATCGGTATTCGCTACGACCCCCAAACCAATCGCAAATTAGAAAAGCAATCAGAAGAGGATATTCTTAATGCGGTGCTTGCGCTTCCTCTTGGCACGAAGGTTCAGATTCTCTCGCCGCTGGTTGTCGGACGAAAAGGACATTATCGCGAACTCTTCGCAGACTTGATGAAACGCGGTTTCGTTCGTGTGCGCGTCGATGGCGAAACCGTAGAAATGAAAAAAGATATGAAACTTTCGCGCTATTCCACACATGATATTGAACTGGTCATTGACCGCTTTGTGATTTCTCCTGATGTCAAAGACCGCCTCAAAACTGCTATTGAACTTGCCCTCAAGCTCTCCGATAACAAAGCTTCAATGATTTGCGAAGTGCAAGATGGTGAGAAAAAACGCGACCTCTACTTCAGCAAAAATTACGCCTACTCTGACGGCACAAGCGCCCTACAAGACCTTGCACCGAACCACTTCTCATTCAACTCTCCCTACGGCGCATGTCCAGCTTGCAACGGTTTAGGTGAAGTCTCGGAATTTTCTCCCGACCTTATTACACCCGACCTTTCACGCTCTATTGCCGAAGGCGGTTTAGCCCCACTGGGCAAAGAAGGAAACAACAACACATGGCAACTCATTAAAGCGATTGCAAAGAAGTATAATTTCTCCTTGGAAACGCCCTTAGAAGACCTGCCGAAAAAAGTCTATGACCTTCTGCTCTACGGCTCAAAAGACGAGACTTTCTCGGTCAGTTATGGCTTTGCTTCGCGCTCCTACACTTACGATGTGCCGTTTGGCGGCGTCATTGAGTATGTCAAGTCGATTTATGAAAGCACACAGTCGGTTTCAGTTCGGGAGTGGGCAGAAAGTTTCATGCGCAAACAACCTTGTCCGACTTGCAAAGGCGCCCGGCTTCGCAAGGAGAGTTTGTTCGTAAAAATCGCTGAAAAAAACATCGCTGAAGTCTCAGACTACTCGGTTGAAAATGCCAAACGCTTTTTTGAAGCGCTCCCAGCACAGCTTTCAGGCAGAGACCTTACGGTTGCTACACCGATTCTCAACGAAATCATCAAACGGCTTGGATTTCTCATCAATGTTGGCTTGGGCTACCTTACGATTTCGCGCAGTGCTGCCACGCTCTCGGGCGGCGAAGCGCAACGCATCAGACTTGCCGCACAACTTGGCTCTCAACTCACGGGTGTGCTTTACATTCTCGATGAACCTTCAATCGGATTGCATCAACGCGACAACGCCAAACTCATCGATTCCTTGCTTCAACTGCGCGACTTGGGCAATACGGTCATCGTTGTCGAGCACGATAAAGAGACCATGGAAAGAGCCGATTACATTATTGATTTAGGGCCAGGCGCTGGCGAGCTCGGTGGGCAGATTGTCGCACAAGGTGCACCAAAAGACTTCGGCACTTCCTCAATCACAGGCAGGTATCTTTCAGGCGAGCTCAAAATCGAAGTGCCAACTGCTCGCCGCCAAGGCAACGGCAAGTTCATCACGCTTGAAGGATGCACCGGGCACAATCTCAAAAATGTAACGCTTAACTTGCCGCTGGGCAAGTTCGTTTGTGTTACAGGCGTTTCCGGCTCGGGCAAATCTTCACTCATCAACGAAACGCTCTATCCAATTTTAGCCAATCACTTCTACCGCTCGAAACTCCCTACACTTCCCTACAAAAAAATTTCGGGGCTTGAACACGTCGACAAAGTCATTGACATTGACCAATCACCGATTGGCAGAACGCCGCGCTCGAATCCTGCCACTTACACCGGCTTATTCACACTCATTCGTGATTTCTTCGCCTCGCTTCCTGAATCACAAATCAGAGGCTACAAAGCAGGACGATTTAGTTTTAATGTCAAAGGCGGACGGTGCGAAGTGTGCGAAGGCGACGGCATGAAACGCATCGAGATGAACTTCCTGCCCGATGTCTATGTGCTTTGCGATGCGTGCAAAGGCAAACGCTACAACCGCGAAACGCTCCAAGTGCATTACAGAGGCAAAAATATCGCCGATGTGCTTGCCATGTCGATTGACGAAGCGACCGACTTCTTCCAAGATTTTCCGCGCATGAAGCGTATTCTTGACACAATGCAAAGCGTGGGCTTGGGCTACTTGCGTTTGGGGCAATCTTCCACAACGCTTTCGGGCGGCGAAGCGCAACGCATTAAACTTTCAACTGAACTTGCCAAAATTCAAACCGGCAAAACGCTCTACATTCTCGATGAACCCACAACGGGACTGCATTTTCAAGACATTCAACACTTGCTCGATGTGCTACAACGCTTGGTCGATAAAGGCAATACCGTTGTGGTGATTGAACACAATTTAGATGTGATTAAACAAGCCGATTGGATAATTGATATGGGCTACGAAGGCGGCGCAGAAGGCGGCATGATTATTGCCGAAGGCACACCTGAAACAGTTGCGACTTATGAACGCTCCGCAACCGCTCAATTCTTACGCAAAGAGTTAAACCGCTCTTGACGCTACGCCGATTTTGCCCGCTCGATAAACTGCTTCATCTTTCGCAAATCCTTTTTGCCGATGTCGGATTCAATCCCGCTTGCTACATCAATCGCATATGGTTTAACGGCTTTTACCACTTTCTCGACATTCGTTTCGTTCAACCCGCCTGCAATCACCACATAGCCATATTTTTCAACTGATGCGGTCAATTTCTTTGCAAGGTCAATTTGAATTTGCTTGCCGGTGCCGCCGAGCATTTTTTCGTGATAGGCATCAAAGAGAAAGGTGTTCACGCCCGTTTTTTCATAAAACCACTTCACTTCCGAGACCTGAAATTTTGAATGCACGCGAAAGGTCTTGATGATTCTCGGAACAACTTTGAGCGTGTCTTTGAGCGACATTTTTTCATCGTGCAGTTGCGCCGCTGTAATGCCGGCGTAGTCGCAAATTTCGTTGATTTCTTTGGGCGAATCGTCAATGAAGATACCGACGGTTTGAATGAACGAGGGAAGTTTGTTGATGATTTGTCGCGCTTTTCGGGGCGAGATGTAACGCAAGGAGCGTTCATAGAAGTTGAAGCCAAGTGCATCTGCGCCGAACTCTGCCGCCGCTAAGGCATCATCTAAATTGGTAATCCCGCAAATTTTGACCTTGACCATTCTTGTTGGACTGTTGAACTGACGGCTGAAATTTACCGAAACACATCAGAAAATGTCGCAATGCCAAGATAGCGATGCACTAAGAACCCTTCGCCGTATTTCACACCTATCCATTCCTTCAAGAATTGCCCTTTAACACATTGATAACAAACTTCGGATTCCTTTAAGTTATTTGAAAATCTTATATTTGCGAAAATTTGTAGGAGAGCTTCCATTCTAATTTTCGTTTCACTTAATCAATTTTAGAAGCCCACTAATGAAACACGTTCTCAACTTTTTCTGCGCTTGTGTTTTGCTCTCTGCTGCTGCTTTTACTTCCAATGTCTTTGCACAAACCGGTCCGGGCGGCGTAGGTAATGCCACAGGTTCGGGCGGGCAACCTGAAAATAAAGTGTGGTTTCGTGCGGATGCGGGGGTATCGGCGACGACGGACGATACGCCTATCAGCAGTTGGACGAGTTCATCGGACAACACCGTGCAAGCCTCGCAGAACGTTCTAGCCAAACGACCTGTGTGGAAGACAGGCAGCAACGGCA
>Ga0197142_1000180_pt1 | contig 57033 bp, 44 predicted proteins | sample GBS60_MetaG_FD_148614 | JGI IMG/M metagenome (GOLD analysis project Ga0197142, IMG submission 148614) | Sediment microbial communities from Great Boiling Springs, Gerlach, Nevada, United States - GBS 60_MetaG | ecosystem: Environmental > Aquatic > Thermal springs > Hot (42-90C) > Sediment... | reverse complement strand
GAATATAGCAGGGACTTTTGTTATAGGAAGGAGAGCGTTAGGCTTCAAAGAAGAAATCCCAGAAAATTACCTGAAGCTTTCATCAGACAAAGAATACTTAAATTATGCCATTTACTGCTATGAGGAAAAGGAAAGGGAGTTAAAGGAGAAGCTCAAGAAGGAAACAAACCGGTATAAGAGAAATGCCATAAACTCTGAGCTAAGGAAAGTTCAATCTGCAAAGGTAGATCTTTTAGAGGAGCTTGAAAGCCTTCAGAGTGAGCCAAGGTCTTGTGAGGGAGCCGATAGAAGGAATCCTGAGCAGAGGCTGGATAAAACCGGTCAAGGTCTTTGGCGAGTTCTGAGGGTAGTCCTCTTCTTCCCTTTCCTTGGGAAGGTTTTACCGATGGACCTTTCCCCTCTGAAGCCTATACTCATGGAAGGGGTGTGGGACAGGGTAAAGAGCAGGTTAGTTCCCTTAGAGGTTGGGGGGATGTCCCGATGAGGAAATTTTGAAACAGCCTCATTTCGGAAAATTTTCCAAAAAAGCAACCTCGCTAGAAAAAATCTTCTCTACCGAAGATAATAAGGTTATAATTTTGTTATCAGCTTTGCTGAAAATTTGATTCCCAAGGAGCTTTCCAAAATGAAACCTGCTGTGCTCTTTATTTTGCTATTGGCTTTCGCAGTTATTACTAAATCGCAAACAAGGGACAGTTTGCTCTACAAGATTTCCGCCGAAGCAGGTCCCGTCAACTATGTTGAGGGAGAAGTGACGGCTTCAAATGAACTCGACATCAGGCCTTTAGTCAAAGGTGACAAAGTGTTGATTGGTGACAAGGTTAGAACCGCAGCGAACGCTAAGGCTGAGATTCTTCTTAATCCCGGTTCATACATTCGACTTGCAGAAAACTCAGAATTCGAGTTTCTAAACACTTCCCTCGATGATCTGCAACTCCGATTGAACGAAGGAACAGCAATACTGGAGATTTTTGCAACCAAAGATTTCAAAGTATCTGTTTTGACTCGTGACGTCCTCCTCTCAATAAATTGAGAGGCATCCTTTAAACGGATACACGCAAAGTGTTACCTTCGCGCTTCGGCTGAGGCGATGCCGTGCCATCCAAGAAGGTATGACACGACCGCAGGCCACGCCACACGGCCACTACTCCACTTTACTGGAGATACTTGATACGCCTTTTCATAGACGTCATACCATTATGGTAACATACCGCAAAACGGTTGTCAACACCAAAGCGAGGGGGCCGTGTATCCCCTCAATAAATTGAGGAGACTACTGCCCCTCGCACTCCCCCACTTCTCTAAACTCGCTAATGCATTGGCAGCTAAACCGCCAATAACCAGTATTATCAAGGCAACAATTAAATTCGGAATCCATAAGACAAACTGTCTGAGAACGTCTGAAACTTGAGGTAATCCCAACGAATCAAAGGCTGCTATTAGGACTATAAGCCTTATGAACCGCTTCACAATCAGACCGATAAAACCAACAGAGTCACTTTTAAGCCCCATGTTGCTTACAAAACTTGCAAATCCAGATCGCTCAGCTAAACCGTTAAATTTGATAGGATTTAACAAAGCAACAACTACTTTAGTGACAATGGACGCTATTATCCACCTAATTATTATTATCACCAGAAAAGCAATTATCTTTGGTATAGTTGCTAAAACTATCCCAACCGCATTCGCGAACGAAATTCAAAGGGCTTCGGTCCAATCTCTAACAACGTTTTGCATACAATCCTCCAAAGTCAGATAGATTCAAGTGTAACGAATGGTATAGCATTTCTTCTTAAAAAGTCAAGCTCTTTTGAGGGTATTCGAAGATAGCAGGTGTGGTGGGGTATACTCAAATCTATGAAACGCCGAAACCGACACCACGATGACGACCACCAGGGCGACCACGTATACTCAAATCTATGAAACTCCGAAATTCTTCTATCACGCTCAGCACTCCACCTGCACGCATCATCTATCACGCCGTTCTTCAAGTTCACCTGGCAGAGCGCCCACACCACTACACCGAAGGACGTAGGTCTGTTCTCGCGCTAACTCTTGCACCGTTTTCATCCTTCACCCACGCCCCCACACCAAAGAACGTAATCCCCTCTACCCAGAGAAGCCTTATTCTCACGCTTGCCCTGTTGCGCATCGACCGAAGCGCTTCATACCGCCACCTGCTCTTTTGCCTTGCCCCCGAAGCCCTTGTTGATCAGCTTGTGCCAGCTTTGAGCACGCTGCTGTATAGCCTGCAGACAATCTCGGACGAGCGTTGGCAAGCGCTGCCGAGTTGACTGGCGGCGCAAGGCAACGCCCGAGAGACTCGGGACGCACCGTTTGCGATGCCTGTGGTGTTGGTGGATAGCGCAGGGGTAGGGTTCAACACGCCGTCTTGTGAGCAGTTTTGCGCTCTCCAACTTCCAAAAACCACGCAAGTGCCGGTTCAGGAAGCCGTCTTGTGAGTAGTTTTGTCGAGGTGCCGAGATACGGCGTATTTGTTCGTATCTGAAAGCGGTGGTGCCGATGTATTGTCGTGGGTGGTTGGCGTTGGTTGATGGGAGCGTCGTTGGGTAGGGCGTATGCAGACTAAGAGCGGTTGTCGGCGCAGTGGTTGGTGCGGGTATGGATGGGACTTGATTTTGGGACTTGAGCATTATTAGCTTCGTTGTTAGCGCAGTGGTTGGTGTGGTATGGCAGTGGGGTGATGGGTTCGGGGGGTTGTCGGTGGGGGCAAGTTGTGTGGGTATCGGGGTTGGTTGTCGGTGCGTGTTTTGAGGTAGGGTGGTTGTTTGTGGCTCGGGCATCGGCGGGTGCGTCAGGGGGTTCGGGATGCGGCAGTGTGGGTGTTGGAGTGTTTGGGGGTGTGTATGGTTGGGCGTTGTTGGGGAAGCGATATTGTGTGGAGGTATGGGAGTTTGAAGGGTGTGTATGGGAGTTATGTGAGGTGTCTTTGTTGGCGTTATGCGCAGGGGGGTGATGGTAGTGTTATGGAACTTGGTGCAGTGGTTATGTGTGGTAATGATAGAAGCGATTGTTTGTGCGTGGTTTTCGTTTTGTAGGGCGACTAAGTGCCAAGAAGGTTATTTTCAAACACCCTCAGCTCTTTTTTCAGGAAAAGTTATATTTCGTTTATGTTGTCCCAGTTTTCTAGGCTATCCTATTGTTTGGTGATCAGATTTTTTGTTTGGTGATCATAGATTTTCATCTACAGCTTTTGCATCTGAATCTTTTGGAACCTTCTCGAAAAAAATCCGTAAAGTGATAAAGAACGATGAGCTTTTATGAGACTCTTAAACTAGCTTTATCGGCGATTTGGGCGCACAAACTGCGTTCTTTTTTAACGCTTCTTGGGATGATCATCGGAGTAGCAGCGTTTATGATTGTTTTGTCACTTCTTCAAGGTTTCAGTGCATACGTTGATGAAAAAATCGCCGGGATTGGCTCAAATACCTTTACAATCAGACGCTTCAGCTTTGAGGATTTCAAAGACACTGACACAATAGCTGAAGCACAACGCAGGAATAAAGAACTTAGCTTCGATGAACTCGAATTCATCAAAGAAAGATCGCAGTTTATTGATAAGATCGGAGCGAAAGCCTTACCGAATCTGCGTGAAGTAAAGCGTGGTAGTGAAGTTCTGAAAGATGTCAGAATCGAAGGTGCAGAGCCGATAATTGCTGAAATAGAAAAGATAGATATAATCGAAGGCCGTTACTTTACAGAAGAAGAAAACAACAATGCTCAAAGAGTATGTTTTGTCGGTATTGACATTGCCCGGAAACTTTTTCCCTACGGGTCGGCCGTCGGGCAGGAAATTTACATTGATGGCTTGCCATACAGAATCGTCGGCGTGCAAGCAGAAAAAGGCACTATTTTCGGGCAACCGCAGGATAGCTTCGTGCAGTTCCCAATAAAAACTTACGGTGCAAATTTTGGCGGATTGACACTGAGTCGCGGCATTTATTTCGTTGCAACGGCTAAGAGCGATAAGCTCTTCGATGACGCAGTCGAAGAGGCACGAACTTTAATGCGCATTAAGAGAAAGTTAAAACCAGGTGAAAAAGACAACTTCGCAATTTTTACACCTGAAGCGATAACAGGATTAAAAGATAGGATTTTCGGCACTATTTCTATCGTTATTCTGGCTGTGCCTTCTATTGCATTGGTTGTTGGTGCAATAGTGATAATGAACATAATGTTGGTTGCAGTAACGGAAAGGACAAAGGAGATAGGCATCCGCAAATCCGTAGGTGCAAGACAAAGTGATATCCTTAAGCAGTTTCTATTCGAGTCTGCTACTCTTGCAGCCATAGGAGGAATAATAGGTTTGATTATTGCCGAAATTGCAGGAGTGATTTTGACCAAATATGTGTTTCAGACACGTATACCGCTTTGGTCAGCAATTCTCGCAATTGCAGTTTCAGGCGGTGTTGGAATAATTGCAGGCTTATTCCCAGCATGGAAAGCTGCTCGTCTCGATCCGGTCGAGGCTCTAAGAGCAGAATAATGTTGCTCAATTGCTTGAGGATTCTTCGGAGCGGGTTTTTCCTCAAGAGAACTTTGAAAAATCTGCTCAGAAAATTTTTGAAACATTTATTTTTAAGTCAAGGTATGATAGGCAGGACAGCATTTTGGGAAAACTTGATGATGGCTATTGATACAATCAAAAGCCACAAACTACGTTCCTTTTTAACAGTCACTGGTGTTCTTGTTGGTGTGATAACTGTTATGTTGATTTCTTCGATAATCAGTGGCATTGACACGGCTGTTAAGAAGGAAATAGAATCATTCGGAACCCGCTCAATTTTCATTTATAAATTCGACATAGGCATCAGAACCAGCGCCCCGACGCGTGAAGAAAGATTACGTCCACCCCTGACGGTTGAAGATGCATTGGCTATCAGAAAACTTCCTTCGGTCGAAACAGCCGTTCCTTTTCTAGACGTCTCAAGCAGTTTTTTCGGACAAAAAACGATAGTTTCTAGAGCAGGCAAACAAACTTCTGCAGTTCAAGTAAACGGGACACTACCCGAGCTAGAAAAAACAGGTGTCGAAATACTTGTTGAAGGAAGATGGTTTACAGAATACGAAAGTCAAGAAGAAAAGCCGGTTTGTTTGATAGGAAACACCGTGAAAGAAACCTTCTTTCCTTATGAGTCGCCGATTGGAAAAGAAATAGAAATAAACGGCATACAGTTTCGCATAATTGGGCTTTTGCAAAAGCGGGAACAGCTATTCGGTGGTGGAGGCGGGAATAACGATCAAAGCAACATAATCTATATGCCAATGGGCATGGCAAGAAGAATAAAACCCAACTCAGATGATATTTTCATTTTAGCCGTAGCTAAAGAAGGAAAGATGGAGGAAGCAAAAAGCGAGATAGAAAATCTTTTAAGAATACGTCGGAAACTGCCCTTCGATGCGCCAAATAATTTTTCGATGGAAACGGCATCAAGTATCATCGAGCAATTTCGTGCCATAACAGCTGGTGTGGCACTGGCGATGATTTTGATTTCGTCTGTTGGTTTGATGATAGGTGGCATCGGTGTTATGAACATCATGCTTGTTTCCGTCACGGAAAGAACTCGTGAAATTGGAATTCGTAAAGCCATTGGAGCAAAGCGGAGCGATATTCTGATGCAGTTTTTGATCGAAGCTGCTACGCTGACAGGCTTTGGTGGTATTTTGGGGCTTGCGATCGGCTGGGCTTTGACTTTTATTGTTGCATCGTTTTTCCCATCTTACGTTCCATGGTGGGCGCCGATTGCCGGTTTTTTGGTAAGCGTCGGAATAGGACTTATTTTCGGGCTCTTTCCCGCGTGGAAAGCAGCTCGCCTCGATCCTATAGAAGCACTGAGATATGAATAAACCTTCGGTGAATAAGTAGGAGTTTCCCAAAGGACGACGAACGGGCAGTGGTTAAGGAAAAATCAACAATGGAAAAGCCAAATGGTGACTGAGAGTTACTTTTTTTTCGCTATTTACCGAAGAAATGGTAACCGCTGAAGACCGATTATCAATTTCAATCAGTAAAGGATACATCTAACTTTTGCATCGTTAAGTTTTTTGAGTGGTATTTCAGTTTTCCCGCATATTTCTTGTTTGAATTTACATCGCGGAGCAAAATGGCAACCTGATGGAAGATGTCTTAAATTCGGCACTACGCCTTCGATTGTTTCAAGCCGATGAGTTTTCTTATTCGCTTCAAACGACAGCTTAGGCACAGATCTCAAAAGCCCTTGAGTGTAAGGATGTCTCGGATTTTCAAAAAGTTCTGATGTTTGAGCCTCCTCGACAATTTTCCCTGTATACATCACGCAGACTCTATCGGCAACTTCTGCAATAACGCCTAAATCATGTGTTATCAAAAGCACTGCCAATTTTCTTTCCCGCCTCAATTTTTCTAAAAGCTCTAAGATCTGCGCTTGAATTGTAACATCCAGCGCTGTAGTCGGTTCATCGGCGATTAAAATATCGGGGTCACAAGCCAATGCCATTGCAATCATCACTCTTTGACGCATTCCACCTGAAAGCTGATGAGGATAATCTTTCGATCGTCTGGCAGGATCGGGAATTGCAACCTCTTTCATCGCTTCAATTGTCTTTTCCCACGCTTCTTTTCTATTCATCTTCCGATGTAGTCTTAAAACTTCGGCTATTTGCTCCCCAACCGTATAAACAGGATTGAGTGAAGTCATCGGATCTTGAAATATCATTGCTATCGAATTACCACGAATTTCCCGCATTCTTTCTTCAGAAACTTCAACCAAGTTTTCGCCTTTGAAGATTACATCGCCTGAAACTATTTTTCCCGGTGGTGGAACTAATCTCATTATTGAAAGAGCCGTTACCGACTTGCCACATCCAGATTCGCCTACAAGGCCAAGCAATTCACCTTCGTGAATGCAGAAACTTACATCATCAACCGCTTTGATTACGCCATTACCAGTGAAAAAATGTGTTCGTAAATTCTTAACCTCAAGCAAAACAGACATAGCAACTTTATCTTCAGATTTCACTTCAAAAATGTTATCATGGCTTAGAAGTCAAACCGAGTAAAGTTTTTTGAAAAGGAGAATTGAGTTTGTGAAAGGGATTTTGAATCTTTTTTTTGTCTTTTTTCTAATCATCTCGTTTAGTCAAGTTTTTTTCTCGCAAACGGCTAAAAACTCAAGTGTCAGCAGAGAAGCATCAATCTCTGAGACTACGAAAAATAATGCCGTCAATATCGAAAGAATAGAAGCTGATATAGCTGAGGCTTTGGCAATAATCCAAGAAAAATACGTTGACAAAAATCTGGACTACAATGAACTATTCAAAGTCACGATAGACTCGATGCTTCATACGCTCGATCCTCATTCAAACTATTTAGATGCCAAAGAATTTGAACAATTTAGAACCGACCAGCAATCGCAGTATTTCGGCATCGGAGCGACCATTGGTGATTTGCGCGATAGTTCCGGCAACGTAATAGCAACTTATATCAAATCAACTTTTGAGGGCTCACCTGCAAACCGTGCAGGACTTCGCTACGGCGATAAAATTATAGAAGTCAACGGTGTTTCAATGCTCGGAAAACCTTTTCCAGAAGTTCGCTCGTATTTGAGAGGCCCGCGCGGAACGGTTGCAAGAATCGTTATTGAAAGGCACGATACCGGCAAAAGAGAGACGGTCGAAATAATCAGAGATGCTGTGCCCCAGCCTTCTATCCCGGGAGCATACATGATTCGTCCTGGCATCGGATATATTGCAATGACTGTAGGTTTCAACCAAACAACCTACACCGAATTTCAAAAAGCAATGGCAGAACTGAAAAGTCAAGGCATGGAATATCTCATATTGGACTTAAGAAACAACGGCGGTGGTCTGGTTAATCAAGCATACAGAATAGCTTCAACCTTTTTGGCACGGGGACAAACAGTTTTCTCACAAAAAGGAAGACTAGAAAGTTCCTATGGCACTTTCTCGTCCGATAATCCAAATCCCGATAAAACACCGATGGTGGTTTTAGTCAATCGGAATACGGCATCTGCTTCGGAAATCCTGGCAGGAGCTTTGCAAGATCACGATAGAGCTTTAATTGTCGGAGAGGATACATTTGGAAAAGGCTTAGTTCAGAATCCTTTTCTGTTAGACTATGGCTCAATGCTTCTTTTAACTATAGCAAAATATCAAACGCCTTCAGGACGGCTGATCCAGCGCGACTATTCAGACGGAAGCCTTTATGATTATTACACGAACGGCGGAAGTTTACGTGAAGAAAGACAAAATAACAAACCCAAAGGAGAAGAAAGCAAAACCGATCTGGGAAGAAAGGTCTACAGCGGCGGCGGCATTCAGCCTGATATAGTTGTAAAATCCGAAAATACGCCAATTGAACGCGCTCGTCAGCAATCAAGACTTCTTGATCCGATATTTGCCTTTGCTATGGATGTCGTTTACGGAAAAGTGCCTTCGCTAGAAGGCTATCGCATCAATCGCCCAATAGTTTTCAATCATGTTTTGAAACCTTCTGATTTCCCAATAACCGAATCGGTTTTTCAAGCATTCAAAAATTTCGCAATGGAAAAATACAAGATACCAGCAAGCCTAATAGATCAGGAAAAAGAATTTATTGCAAGAAATCTTCGCATCGAATTTGTCACCGCTGCTTACGGTTTAACAACATCTTTTCAGGTTTCAAATGAATACGACGAACAACTAAAACAAGCTATTGAAGCTCTGCCAAAGGCAAAACAGCTTTTAGCATCCTCGCTTCAGAAAAGAGAAGCCCCGATCAGCCGCTGAACCAAACATTGCCTGAAAGTATCTGCTTGTTGACAGAAGAAATTCGCTCATTTAGAAAAATTTGCTCTTTTCTATATGAGTAGTTTATCTTTAACTCAAAAGCATGAGAGATTTTTCGTTTCCTAATTTCATAGAATTGAATTTGTTGAATTCAAGCTAAATTTAATTGGAAACGTCGAAGCCTACTAAAAATTTCCTGAAGATTATTTTTCGCCGAGGAACCATAATTTTCTTACTTGTTTTCTGCGGTGAAGTCCGAATTTTTCTATCGAGTATTTGAAAATATAATCCATTGCTTCGGTAACTGAATCTGTAATGAGTAAAAGTTTCAGGTCTTCTTCAGAAATGCTTTTTGCGCATGCCATATCGTTGAGAAGTTCTGACAGATGGTACCAATACTGTTTGCCGAAGACAACTACCGGGAAATTCAGGATTTTTCTCGTTTGAATCAAGGTTAGGGCTTCAAAAAGCTCGTCTAAAGTGCCGAAGCCACCAGGCATAACTACGAATGCATAGGAATACTTAACCAAAGCAACTTTGCGGACAAAGAAATATCGGACTGTTAGCCAATGATCAAGATAAGGATTCGGCTTTTGCTCAAATGGAAGAAGGATGTTGCATCCGACCGAAACGCCACCAGCTTCTTTAGCACCACGATTTGCGGCTTCCATCAGTCCGGGGCCACCGCCCGTCATCACGGTAAATCCCAACTTAGCAAGATGAAAACCAACTTTACGCGTCAGTTCGTAGTATTCATGCCCTTCCGTAAAACGTGCAGAGCCAAAAACTGTCACACAAGGATCGACAAAATGAAGAACTCTGAAAACTCTCAAAAATTCCCAACTGATTCTGCCAATGCTCCAAAGCTCTTTTATTCTAGAACGCGGGCCTTCGAGAAAAAGTCTTTCCTTTTCTCTGGCTTCAGGCTGATTAGTTTTTTGTATATTATCTTTGACGTAAGCATCTTTCACAAAGAAATAATAGAAAAATTTTTCGGGATTTTGAAGGTATGCAGAAATTACGTGTAGTTATAGCAGACGACGAACGCCCTGCAAGGAACTTTTTGAAAAATCTGCTGGTAGAATTTGATGATGTTGAAATAGTCGGTGAAGCGGAAAACGGCGCCGAAGCAGTTGAACTGATAAAAAAAACAAAGCCCGATTTGGCTCTTTTGGATTTGCAAATGCCCGAATTGAACGGTATTGACGTTGTGCGGTCGCTTCGCAAAAATCAAATTCCCTTGGTTGCATTTGTTACCGCTTATGATGAATATGCTGTTCAAGCATTTGAGGTCAATGCTGTTGATTATTTGCTCAAGCCAGTGGAAAAAGCGCGACTTAGAGAAACCTTGCAAAGAGCGCATGAAAGACTTGAAAAAATAGATTTTCGTGAAATCGAGGCTAAAAAACTCCGTTCTGCCATCGAAACTTACGAGGCTTCAACAAATTTTGAATATCTCAAAAGAATTCCAGTCAAAAAACGCGATGAGATTTTTCTGGTTCCGGTGCGTGAGGTTGTTTCTGTAGTCGCTGACGGTGAACTGCTTCACATAACGACAATTCACAACCGCCGTTACACAATAAATTATCGCTTGAAAGATTTGGAAGCCCGTCTTTCACCCGAAAAATTCATTCGTATTTCCCGTAGTGCTTTGGTAAATTTGGAAATGATTATGAAGATCAATTCGATGCCGGGCGGAACTTATATGGTCGTGTTGAAAAATTCGCAACAGCTTCCCGTCAGCCGCTTGCAATCAAAAGTTCTACGCGAAAAATATCTAAAAATGTGATGAATAAACAAAACTCGAACAAAAAGTTCGGAATTTTCAAACTACAGGATTTTCAAGCTACATCGAAAGCCGAATTAAAACAATTACGCGCGTTAATTTTGATCATAGACTCTCCTGTAACCAATGAAGTTCATCTAGGCGAACTAGAACTCTTCATGCCGATAATTCTGGTTTTGAAAAGAGAAACGAACAAGAATTTAGTTGAAATTTGCCATATTTGTCTTGCTACGGAAAGTGCGAAGATTGAGAATCTTTCCGCTTTGCAAGCACTAAGGAAAGGATTGATAAATCAAGTCGTTTCTGAAAATTCCATAGAAGCCGAAGCAATAAAGATTGCTGAAAGAATATCACAAGAAACTGCGCCTTTGGCTGTTCAAGCAGTCTTGAAGGCTGTTATTGAAGGCGAAAAGCTAGATCTAGAAGAAGGCTTGAAACTAGAAGCAGAGCTTTTCAAACGACTCTTCTCCACAGAAGACGCTCGTGAGGGTATAAAGGCTTTTTTGGAAAAGCGCCGTCCGAATTTTCAAGGCAAGTAACTTTGACTGGAGCTCTGATAAGATTGTCTCGACATAATCCGAATCTTTCAGGGAAGTGATCTTGCTAAAAGAAGCTAAAAAACTCAAAACGTTATGATGAACTTTTAGCTTTGCAGAACTAGAATTTTAAGGTAAATTTTTTGAGATAAATCTTAGGAGGAAATTATTTTGAAACCAGAAGTATATCAAGGAAAACTTGACGGTAGAGGATTAAAATTTGCGATAGTCGCTTCGCGTTGGAACGATTTCATAGTTTCTAAACTTATAGAAGGAGCGCTCGATGCTCTTGAAAGGTTAGGTGTTGAAGAAAAAAATGTTCGGATTTTCAGAGTTCCCGGTTCCTTTGAGATACCTTTAACGGCTTTGAAACTCGCTCAGAGTGGGGGATTCGATGCGATTATATGCTTGGGAGTTATTATTCGTGGTGAGACACCGCATTTCGAATACGTAGCCAGCGAAGCGACAAAAGGCATCGGTCAAGTAGCATTCCAGACCGGTATTCCGGTTTTGTTTGGGATTGTGACAGCTGACACGGTAGAACAAGCAATGGATCGAGCTGGCATCAAGATGGGCAACAAGGGATTTGAAACAGCGATGGCAGCAGTGGAAATCGTAAACCTTTATAGAAGTTTGTAAATTCAGAAAACAGTGAGTTCGGTCGGAAACGATGAAATTTAATCGCAGGGATCAATAAAAAATGATTTCGAGAACTTAGTCAAGCGGTCAAACTCAGAAAAATTTATCCTTAGCAACGGATAATCAAGATTAAGCTCTGTGACGAAAAAGAAAGATTAACCAAACTCGATGGAAGATTTCCGCAGAAAGTTTTTATCGGATTCCATCAGCAGACTCCGAGAGTTTCTTTCGGAGATCAACAAAGAAACACCTGTTACCGACGATCTAAAGCAAAGACTTTTTCGCACCTTCCACACCATCAAAGGAACTTCACAAGTTTTGGGTTTGAAAGCAGCATCTGAAATTGCGCATAGACTGGAAAGCTCAATCATCGGCAGAAAAACAGATATGAAACTCTTGCGCAAAGAAATAGAAAATCTGATCGAAGCTTTGGAAGGCAAGATTTTTTCAGAAGGATTTGACTTTCAAGCAGTAGAAAAACAAATAGAACTAGAAATTCTGCCTCGGGAATTGGTGCGGAAGCTTTCTCCACAAGAGAGAAAACTTTTGAGTCGTGCCGTTTTGGACGGCAAGAACGTTTTTATAGTCGGAAAGAGTTTTCAGACCACAACTTTTGCCAGCGAATTCAGGACTTTTCAATCGCAGCTAAGTAGTTACGGAGAAATAATTGCCAGTCTTTCCGAAAAAAAATCGGAAAGTTTTGATTTTCGATTCATTCTGGTCACCGACAAAAAGGCGAAGGAAATCGAGAAAAGCAATCTGAGAATCGAAGAATTTTTTGACGTAAAGCTTCTTCTCGTTGTCAATCATCTTATCGCCGAAGGCAAAAGAATTGCTTTGGATAGAAACAAAGAAGTTGAATTTGAGTTTGAATATCACGGCAACACATCAGAATTTCCCGAAAACTTACTCGATTTTATTTTTGAAATCTTACTTCATCTGATTCGCAATTCTGTTGACCATGGAATCACAAAGCGAGGAAAAGTCAAGATTGAAATCCAGCGAATTTCTGACAAGTTAATTTTGCGTTTGAGCGACAACGGGAAAGGGATAGATTTATCTAAGCTGAGAAAAAAAGCAGTTGAAAGGGGAATCATAACTGAGACGGCGGAACTATCAAAGCAGGAGATTTTGAATTTGATTTTCACTCACGGCTTTTCTACTGCTGAAGAGATTTCCGAAGTTTCCGGTCGTGGTGTCGGGCTTGACGTAGTAAAACAAAAAGTAGAAGAAAGAGGCGGTATAATCCAAGTCAAAACCAGCACTGAAGGTACAAGTTTCGAAATAATTTTTAGCAAGCTTTGACCTTTTCTCTTGCTTTTCTGGTTTCGCTTTCTTAGGTTTCGCTTTCTTAAGTCCGAGTTTCCGAGAATTTTCAGATCGAAACAACTTTTCATTTTCAAGCTTGAATCGAATTGTTTTGCAAGTTAAGATTTCATGTAGCAATTCTTGGAAAAACAGACCATGAGAGTTTTATTTTTGATTCTGACAATTTTTTGTATTTTCGATTTCGTGATTGCACAGGAAGAAGTTTTTCAAACACCTGTTACGTCCAATAATGTTTCAGATGTGAAGGTTTCACGTGGATACCAAATTGGACCGGGTGATGTCATTGAGGGAAGAGTCCTAGGTGAGAGGGATTTTGATTTTTTGGCTACGGTTGATGAAGACGGAAAGATCGAGGTTCCTTTTTCGGAACAACCTGTAATTGCAATGTGCAAAACCGAACGTGAACTTCGAGCAGAGATAAAAAAGCTAGTTGCTCGTTACGTGCGGAATCCACAGGTAGGTGTTAGGGTTGTTGAACGAAAGAGCCGTCCTCCGGCAACTATCTACGGCGAAGTTCTTCATCAACAACAGGTTATTTTGACCCGTCAGACTAGGCTTTTGGAACTTTTGTCCTTTGCAGGTGGCGTGACGGAAAAGGCAGGTGGAATTGTTCAGGTATTTCGTCCCCAACCGCCACTGTGCGCTGATCCAAAGGAGTTGCAGGAGTGGAAAGAACTTGCCGCAAGTGATATGGGGGTTCCTTCGAGAATCTACAGTTTAACAAGCGTTAAGCAAGGTAGGGAAGAATCGAATCCGATAATTTATCCAGGCGATATAATTATCGTTCACAGAGCTTCACCTGTTTACGTCATAGGTGAAGTTATGGTTTTGCGAGAGATACCGCTCACCGAAAAGGGTTTGTCCTTAACAGAAGCCATAGCTCAAGCTGGTGGATTCAGCCGTCAAGCAAAAACCAGCGAGATAAAAATCCGAAGACTCAAACCGAATTCCAAGCAAAGAGAGATAATCACGGTGGATTATGATGCAATTAAAAAAGGAATTCAAAAGGATATAATGCTTGAACCTGAAGATATTGTCGAAGTCGGAAAAGCAAAAAAAGGTTTTGGAGAAGCTTTGTTGGAAATTTTAAGGGGTGGCACAAACACCTTCACCCAAGTCTTACCACAGCGGGTTTTGTATTGATTGTTTAAGCACAAATGAATCTGCCCGAAGACGATTTTGATGAATCTAACTGAAGATAATTTCGAGCTTTGAAGAAAGCAAATCTTTTTATTAGATCGAAGAAAGCCGAAATCCCTTGAGAAGCGGAAATTTCTGGATTTACTTGACGAATTGAATTTCTTTTGAAGTTATATTCCCAAAAAAGTCCGCAACGGAAACTCTTAAAGTGTATCTACCTTTGTTGAGGGAATCAACATTGAAGAAATTTTCTTTTATGGATCGATTTTGATCAAGCTCGTTTGAGACAATGTATTTGAAAAAACTTTCTCCGCTTGAACTTGCGCGACTTCCAGGAGCATAAACGAGCGAAACTTGACCGGAAGTTTTAATTTGTTTTGGTAGATGACTGAAAGTCATTGTCCAGAGCTTGTCAATGATCAATCTTTCGTCCTGGAAAACCTGATAGCCGATGCGATAAACTCCTAATTTGCGTCTTTGTGGATTTCCGTCCATTCTATCAAATGCTTCTACAACTATTCGCACTTTTCCACTCAAGCGAAAATTCTTCTTCTCAGTTTCGATCTTTTGCCAATTTTCATCGAAAAGCTCGACTTTTTCTATGGTAGGAGCGATTTTATCAGACAGATTTGGTAAAGATAAGACATCAAGCGGATTGCGTTCGTATCCGCTCGTCCCAACTATTAGATGAACATGATTCATAGCGTTTAGCGTTCCGATCGGCTCGCCTGCCTCAAATTTTGTTCCTCTGGCAATCCGAAGATTTATCGGTTTTCCCATCTCGTTGAAAGAAAATTGAAATCTATCGTCATCAAAAACCCTATCGTCTGCATATCTTCCCAAGTTAACATGAACGTAGCCGAACTTCGGCATTCTCAAGCTTTCTCGTGAATTACCAAAGTTCGAAACTGCATCTAGAAGAAGGACTTTTTCCGTTTGCACGAAATAAGCTGTTTCACCGTAGCCTCCAGCAATGTCTATTCCGTTATGAAACCGAGCTTCGTTAGTATGGTCTTGCAACTCTCCACGAATTTCGCAAAAAGTCCCGGCAATATCACGCCTTCGCTCTGCAGGATTGTAGCACCAACGCACCGAAAGCGGTAGTTTATACTGCTTGTCGAGCATGTTACTAATTTTTTCTTCAGTCAATTCGACAAAATCCTCAGACGCCGTAAGCACGGTAATCAAGCGGCTGTCTGAATCGGCAATAAAAATGTTTTTCTGTTCATCAACAGTAATTGATGACGGACGCAAAAGATTTGTCGGAAAGTCGAATTTTTCTATTGTAACTTCAGGAGTGAAAAATTTTTTAACTTGATAGAGTGAATTTGTGTCGGCCAAAAAGAGTTCATCATCTTTTGCAAAAATAGCTATCGGCTGAGCTATCAACGGCAATAAAGCCTCTGTTTTGAGTCTTAATGGATTTTCTTTTTCGACTTCTACCGAATTTTCTCTCTTGATTTCTAAAGTTTCAACGCTTCCTGTTTGACTTATTTTTCTAAGTTTTCTGTTAGCAATGTCGCTCACTATCAGACTCCCGTCCGACAAAGCCACAATGTTTGCAGGAGTGTCGAATTTTGCGTTCTCCGCAACTCCATCGGCAAATCCTTGAGAACTTCCTGCAAGTGTTCTGACAATACCGTTTTCAATCACTCTAATTTTGTCATTGTAAGTATCGGCAACGAAGATTTTATCTTGCCAAACGGCAACGCCTACAGGAGCATTGAACAAAGCAGATTGAGCATCGCCATCAGCAAATCCTTTTTTTCCTTCAATCCCTGCTACAATTTGGATTTCACCGCTTTGAACATTTATGCGTTTGATCGTATGACTCCCAGAATCGGCTACAATCAACAAGTTTTCATTGTCGAAAGCTATTTGCGACGGTGTCTGAAGCTTGTCTGTTAGAAGTTCTACCGTCACAAATTCATCGGTGGTTGTGGATCCTATTTCCTTTTTCTTGAACAAGCCCCCTTTGAATTGCTTCGTTTTTATGGAGATTTTAAATATAGCCCCTTTTTCACCATCTGAAACATAAATGCTCCCATCATTACCAATTGCCAAACCGAAAGGCTCTCCGAATTCTTCATTCATTCCAGCCAGAATTCTTAGCTTAACCGGCTTTCCTTTATCATCAGACCAATGACAAGACGAGAGCACAAAAAAGAAGACTGCTAAAAGCAAGTAAAATGCTGACTCTCTGGAAAGATCATTGAATCTGAGCTTCATATCGTTTAGTCTTTCATATCATTTAATCTTATGTTTTTGATTGAAAATTCTCTTATAAAAACCAAGAATCACTCTGTTACCGAAAGAAAAACGAATCTGACTGAATAAAAAACGCAAAAACTGCCGATAGTTTTGAAACTTTTAGTTCAAGTAGCCTCATTGTAGTCTTAAGACCTCTGATTTTCTCAAACCTCTGTAGGAAAAGGCAATTCTGGTTATTGTTTAGATGTTTGAGGTTTTTGATTTTCTCAAAATTCCGATTTTTTGCTTTATTTCTCTCAGTTCTGAAACCAGCTTTATAACTTCTCTTTCGTTTGTTGATGCTCCGTAGATGATATCTTCGCACCGAAGAATTATTACTTCTACTCTTGAAGTGCTTATACCAGCTCTTTCGGCTATTCTCTGAGCTAGCTCGTGCGATTCTATCTGTGATAGGTCAATTCCCAACTCCCTGGCAACATGGCGTCGAAAATCTGAATAAATATTCTCAAGCGCTAAATCGTAAGCCTTAGCCGATTCTTGCAACTCTGCCATAGCCGAAACATATTCTAGCTTTGAAAGCCGATTTGGATTTGAAGCAGGCAAAGGGCGTCCAAAACGACGACTTTGTGTAAATAAAATTGCAAAGATTACAACGGCAATTTGGATCGCAACAAATGCAATAGGCGTTTGGAAAAGATAGTTCACCAAAGCATCTGCCGAACCGTAGCCATGATGATATTCATCGAAAGCTATAACACCATTGGACGAGTTTACCAAATTCGTGGCTAGTCGAGCATTATCGGCTAGTTTGATCCCAGCATTAGAAACAACGTAGGGGTCACTCAGATAAATTATCTTTCCAGAGCCAAAAGGAAATTCAACCATGAGATTGGTTTTGTCATTGGCAAAATGAATGATGGGAATCGCCGATTGATGAATCGGTAAATCCCTTAAATTTTTTATTTTCTCTTCAAATACCTTCTTAGGTAAATTCCCTTGTTTTTCAGACGGTTTCTCTTCGGAGTTTGATTGTTTTGATTCACTTGCGGAAGTTTGATTTTCTTCTACTAAACTCAAAAGGCTAAAATTTGAAGCCAATATTGAAGGCTGAACGGCATTAACTCCTCTTGAATAAACACTTGGCAAAGCAGGCTTAGCGGCTTGCACGTCTTTGGTTAATTTCAAATCATACGGATCTATTTTTGAAAAATAAGAACGATCGGGAAAAACCTCAACAGCCCAATATCTACTTTTCAAAAAATCTTCAATTTGCGGTTTCGTTCTGCCTATCAAAATAAGTTCACCACCGTTAAAAGTCCAATCCAAAAGCTCGGCTATCTCTTCTGTTGTAAAACGTTTCGGTGGCTCGATTACCAAAAAGACTTTAACTTTATTATTTTTTAACCTCGAGACAGGTTCTTGCCATCTTATAGGATTTTTCCCTGTTTCCATCAGCAAGTCGAAAAATGCTTTCGTGCCTGTGCCGCCAGTGTTGTAACTCGAACGATTCGGGGATAATTCGTTATCTGGGCTTTTATCAAAATTCTTTTTCGAGAGCATGTTCAAAATGATCAGCACAAACACCAACGTGAAAATTCCCACAATGATCAGAGCTTTCTGTTTCATTTCTCGATTTTGTCTTTGATCAAAGCTTATGGGGACTGAAGATCCTTGAAGTCCCTAAGAATATAAGGTGAAACTATCTTGACTTTTCGCTCTTGACTGCTTGAAGGTATCTTTCACGGAAACTTTCCCAATCTCCTTTTTCTGGTTTTTTCAGTCCATACCAGAATCTTTCAAAATAACTCGTCAAAAATTTCATGTTTTCATAAATTTCTCCGTTTTTAGATACTTCCCTGAGATAATCTCGATTGGTTTTGTATTTTGCAAGTTTTACTGTTTTCCTATCGTTGAGTTCGCACAAAAAGGCAATGTAGCCTTTGCGGATTGCATTTCTCAAATCGCCTAAGGTTGCCAGTTTTTCAGCTTCATCGAACAAAGTATTCGGTGTTTCTTCAGATGATAAAATCTCACCCAAAATTATGCGCTCATTGGCTTGTGATGTGTTCAAAGCATAAAGTCCTCTAAGGTGCGGAGCGAAGCGATAAAACAGAAAACCCATAAATGCGATGACAATCAACAAAAAAAACATTTGAAAGACCGTTTTCAGCCACTCCGAAAAATTAAAATTCTCTTCTGGGAAGCTAACCTCAGGCATTCTTCTGGCTAACCATCCAAGAATCTTGTCTATAAATTCTTCCAAAGAGTGTTTTTTGCTTTCTTCGGCTCTAGCAAATTCAGGGCGGTTCAGTATTTCTTCGAGTTTTCTTTTTTCCTCGTCTTTTGAAAGACCAAAAGCTTCTTTTCCTTTAACTTCTTGAATACTTTTTTGAATTGCCGTCAAAGCGTGTATAGTTTCAAGAATTTTGAGACTGCGTTCTTTGCCTTCGGCCTTCTTTATTTCATCGAGCCTTTTTGAAAGCCAACTGTTGTCAATTTCAAAATTTTCAGAAGTTTTGTTTTGCAACGATTCCTTGGTGACGGTCATTTTTGCAGGGAACAATTTTTTAATCTGTGCTAAAACGTTGTCAAGGTCGTCTCGGCAGATTTCATTCCTTTTTGATTCTGAAATTTCAACGGCTACCTTGTCTTCATCTTGCAAAAAGCAACTTAACTGTTCTTTGGCAGTGTTAATTCTCATCTCATATTCGTCTAAAGTTATCGCCAAAACCTTGTTTGAGAATAGAAAAAGCAAAAAAATCATGAGAAATAAAAATTTGTGAATGTTGAGTCTTATATGAACATGCAATTCAGTATTTTTGAAAATGTGTGATTTCATCACTCTTACGAACGTTTGATTTTATTGTGGTTTTGGACAAAAGTTTCAAAAATCTCGATTTAATTTCGCAGTTACAGACTCTTTAGGTTAATGACTTTTCTACTAGAGCAGGTTCTAAGGGGCTTTTGTATCGTTCAGGCAAACTTGGTATTTCCCCTAAAATTCGCTTTGCCATAAGCTCTATGTCGTAGCCTTCATGTCTGATTCTGCTGTCAATATAAAGCAAACTAAGCCCTATCATAAGAACAGGGCTGAGCAAAATCAAGCTAAGTTGAAAAATTAAAGTATTTGCAATTAGATACCACATAGGAACGTTGTCTGAAGATAAGATAAACTCTTCCATACCGCTAACGTGGTGTGCATAAAGCGACAAAGGCACGTAGAAAAGAGCCAATGCCGACATTGTAGCAAAAAATGTGAAAACAAATAGTGCATAAACTTGGTTAGTGCTTTCTTTTGCCAGACTAAAACTTCTAGAAATTGCCGAAGAGAAGTTACGTCCTTCAACCATCATGATTTGTGGAATATAGGCAAAGCGAGATGCCACCATGAAGAAAAGCTTAAATGAAAAAAATAACCATATAAGGAAAGCTAAAATCCCGAGCAAGATTGAGATGAAGTGGTCCCCGAAAGCTGAATAGATAAAATACAGGGAAAACACGATTAGAAAGGGAAGAAAAAAGAAAAATATCAGAGTGGCTAAAAGGATCAAGTTAGTTAAAATCAAGAATGACGCTAAAAGAAGTGAAAAGAATTTGCTGAAAGTATTCGAGTAAGTTTCTCGAAATGAAAAAGGTGTTCCAAAAATGATATGACGAACAAAATTTCTCGAGGCTCCACCCATAACTGACAAGACCAACATCATTTCAATAAACCAGAAAACAAGATTTCCGATCAAAACCAACAAATTAGCTGACTCTCTTTCAATGTGGAAAAGAAAATTAAAGAAGAGCCACCAGCCAGTCGAAAAGAAAGTTCCGATTACAACTGGCGGAAAAGCTATAAAGAAGAAAGTCAAGAAATGTCGTCGGTAAAGGCGAACAGCTCTGTCTATTAAATCACCTGCTCCGATAGGCGGAAGCGAATAATTTTTAATGGCTTCATTCACTTTTCTTTCGTGTTGAAAGAATCGGGATCAAGCTGTTGATTGAAGAGAAAAGATGCAAAATTTGCAGTCCATTCATATTCGTTCAAGGTTTGCCCTTCAAGCATCAAGTAAATTTTATATCGGTAGGGTAACGTTAAACCATTTACTTGTTTATAGTCGGAAAAATCCTCTACTAAAACCTCTCTTCTTTCCCTGATACTCGAAGAAGCATCAGGAGAAATTGATTGTCCTGCCGATATTATGCGCCGATACTCAGTCCTTACGTGCCAGAAGTTTTCTTTGTCAATGAAAATATAGATTTCAAGATCAGAACCACCTCTAGGCATGTAACTCAGAGCATAAACTTCCTTGCCATCTATTTTCCTGGTTCCTTTGAATTCTACCCTTGCTTTTTTCTCATCGAGTTTTTTCAAAGCCCAGCCAGCTGAAAGAACACCGCCCAGCAAACCTTCTTTCAACACGTTTGAGTATCTGTATAGATAATTGCCTAAAGGCGAACGAACATTATTGTAAGCAAATGAAATTTTTGAATTTTCTCCATCAAAGACAATTACTTCGCGAGGATAATTGGCAACAGAAAAACTCATACCCATTAGGATTTTTTTATCTTCGGAAGCCAAAACGATTTTACCGTCGGCCCCAGCTCCGCCTGAACGCAGAATTCTAAAGCTGATATCTCCGAGAGCTACTTGATTGCTTATCTTGGCAAGAACTTCTAAACTGCCAATTGACTTAATATGGTTTGTGACTATCTCTTCAGTCTTCTGCCTTTTATGATCTTGCGCCTGACCTATCATGGTAAAAGGGCCCGCCGTAAAAACCAGAACAAATGCAAACAAAAATAAACTTTTCATTATTTCCAACATTTACCGAGTATTATAACAGTGTCATAACAAAGGGCAAAGAAAAGGGCGGAAGCCTTTCGAGACTCCCGCCCTTCTTATAATTAGTTCAGCGTTGGTTCAGACTTCACTTGAATTCAAATCTGCCCACAAACTGAACAATTCTAGGCGCGAAAGCACTTGTGATTCTACCGAAAGTGGTGCTGTTGATATTTCCGTTACCTGGAAAGACCCCAACAAAGAAGTTTGTTCTGTTAAAGACATTAAAAGCTTCAACTCTGAACTGCAGTCTGACATTTTCGTTTATTCTGAAGTTCTTAAGCATGGAAGCATCCCAGTTGTAGTAGATAGGACCATTCCATGCGTTGCGAGCCATGTTTCCAGTTTCACCTGGAGCAACATTGAAGAAAACTTGTCCAGGGAATGGCGTGGTTCCGAATCCTTCCGATCCACGTCCAGAGCCAAGAGCACCACAATTTCCGCTAAATAAGTTTTGCTGATTGATGTTAATTACAGATGGATTGATAAAGAACACTCCACACGGTGTTCTATAGATTCCTATTAGTCTGGAGATTTCGTGGTTGCTCAAGTTCGAGAAAGCAGTTTGTCTTCCAGAACGAGCAGCACGGTTGAGAGTTCCACGTGGGTCTGTTATTGAAATCGGTGCTCCAGTACCGAAACGCATAATGGCTGAAAACTGCCAACCACCGAATATCTGATCTATGATACCGCCCCTGTTCAAGAAAGGTTTACCTTTACCAAAAGGCAGTTCATAGATTGTGTTGAAATTCATAACATGCTCTTGGTCGAAGTCGGCACGAGCATATTCATTACGACGATTAGCATTGTCAATCAGCGGATCGAAGCGAGTTTGTCCAACACCAGCAGCATCTGTCAGGGTCTTTTGCAAAGAGTAATTGAACTGGAAGTAGAGTCCCTGTGCGAAATTACGCCTTAGTTCAACTTGCAGTGAGTTGTATCTTGATTTAGCAAAGTTACCTATCAAGTCAGCAACCCCGGTGTTAGGATTGCGTAAAAACAGCGGGCTCACGCCTGGAAAGATACCAGGGTTAGTGATGTAAATTATAGCTAGATCTGCCGGTTGACCTAGCAATATTTGATTTCTTATCGTAGCGTTGTTTAACAGCCCGCCGTTAGGCAAATTGGGGAAGAAAGTAAGTTGCTGACAACCTGGTGCTGGGAAGCAGTTTGGATTTCCTGTGAGAAGTAAATTCTGTCTTGCTCTCAAGAAATCTGCCAAGAAACCATTTTCTTTAATTATGACTTGATTAAAGTCTAGACCACGAACAAGGTTATTGCTGTGGTTACCTACGTAGCGCACTTCTAAGGCTAACTTCCATGGAAGTTCTCTCTGCACGCCGATATGATATTGATACAAGCTTGGTACTTGTAAATCTGGATTTATAGCGAAAACGGTTCCGAAGTTACTCGCCAAAGCATTATTCTGGGCATAGGTTCTCGGAACCTGAAAAGTCGGAGTTGGAACAGTAGGTGTAAAGTTTGCAAGTTGAACAAAAGTTGTTTGAGATCTGGTTACAGTTTGTGAAAGTCCTCCGTTATTGACAAGGGCATTGTCAGCTGAGCGGACGAATTCATCATTGACAAAGTTTACACTAAAACCACCTCGAAGAACACTCCTACCTCCTCCTGGAAAGATATACCTTAGAAAACCTTTGAACTCAGGAGACCATGCAAAGCTTACATTCGGAGCTACATTGTTGTAGTCAGTTTTGAAGAAACGGTTATCGCCGAAGTTTGTTCCAACAAAGTTATATTGCCCGTTTGGATCAAGGATGGCATTAAGCATACTTGCTTGAGATCCTAGAACAGGTTCAAGAGCAAGTCCATCCGGTTCACTTAAAGGTGTGTAAACTTCGTATCTTGTTCCTATGTTGAAGGTCAATTGAGGAGTCACACGCCACTGATCACTGACATAAAACGAATAGTGTTCGTAATGTAGTCTTCTTCTAGGAGGTGTATTAGGCTTAAAACCGCTCGTTTTATCGGTAACATTGAAGGTCTGGCTGACACTAGAAACAAAGCCGCCAAGCAATGCGAGCAAAGAGTTCGCAGCACTTAGTTGAGCTGCAGAAATCCCACCTGGAAATTGCCCTGCTGACAACGCTGGTGTTACCCCAGCAACCTGTCCGATAGAAACGGTTGGAATGGTTGATCTAGCAAATGCTGGCGGTCCGTAGGGATTAATCCTAAACCAATAGATGTGACCACCGAAACGAATTGTATGCTTTGAAAGAGTATAGGCGAAATCGTCTCTAACCATCCAAATAGCTGTGTTTCGTCCTTGCTTTTCAAAGGTTGATTCAGGACTTGAAATTAATGGAAGAGTTAAGAAGTAGTTTGTGGGTTTGTCATTTCTATCAAAAAACGGACGACTTAGTTGGAGTGCTACACGAAACTCGTTTATGATTCTTCCAGTTGGAGTGAATCTCCAAGCGGAATTAGTTGTGTAGGTTTTTGCCTTTTGGAACCCAAAAGGTATGTTGTTGAAACCACCGTTGTCAACATCTGGTCGTAATAGTGACTCCTGCCTGTAAGCATAGATAGTGCTGAAAGTATTTTGCTCGTTCAGATCAAAGTCAAACCTGGTCGTAATTGCTTCTCTGTCTTGATTCTGCTTCTGCGCGAAAGTGTATCCAGCAGTGTTTCTAAAATCCCCACCTGAAATAAAGTTGTTAGCAGCCGGAAGTTTCGAGATTATTCTACTTTGAATTACCGGATCTGCACTTACACCTGCCGTTGTGAGAACGTTTATAGTTCTGGTGACACCAGAATTGTCAATATAGGTAAATATCCCTTGCCTTGCACTAGGTAAGAGCGTTGTCCTTGTAACGGTGGTAGACTGACGCAAACGGAACCCTTCATAAGAACCGAAGAAGAAAAGTTTGTTTTTGATGATTCTACCGCCTAAACGCCCACCAAACTGATTTCTGTTGAGAAATGGTCTAGGAATTCTATTTAGGTTATTGAAGAAACTGTTAGCTGCAAACTCTGAGTTCCTATTGTATATATAAAGCGCACCGGTAAATCTGTTACCACCACGAGGCGTAACAAAATTTACCTGAGAAGCTCCATAACCGTATTCTGCACCTGCATTCTGGTTAACTATAGTGAACTCTTCGACATCATCAACGTTCGGGCGGTCAGGCACAAAATCTGTAGCATTTGCGCGAATAAAGTTATCCTGAACATTTAGCCCGTCACGAGTTATATTCGTGAACGAAACTCTCTGTCCATTTATGACAGTGCTTGTTGCACCGTTTTGTGAAGTGCCCGCCTGCAAACCTATCAGAGAAAGCGGATTTCTTCCGTTTAGCGGAAGCTCAAGTATTTCACGTGCTGTTATTGTTCTGGAAATTTCTCCAGTTGCAGAGTTTATTAACTCAGTTCCAGCAGTTATTTGAACCACTTCCTTGACTTCACCAGGTTCAAGGGCTGCATCTAAAACATAGGTTCTTCCAACCTCGATTTTTACATCATTATAAACGCTTGTCTTACGATTTTCAGCAGTTACTCTGACAGTGTAACTACCAACATCAAGATTCGGTATGGCTACGGAACCATTAGCACCTGTAACAAATGTTCTTTCTCTTCCGGTCGCATTGTCAATCACAACCACTGTTGCTCCCGGAATAACGCCGCTTGGATCGGATACGTTAACCGTTAGGTTACCCGTATTTGACTGCGCCAAGGCAAGCGTTACAACAACAAAGAACATGCTTAAGCAAAGAAGCTTTTTCATAATTTCCTCCTTGATTTCGTTTTTACCAGATTCTCTGGTCTTCTGAGAAGAAATTTTCTAGTCTTCTAAGAAGAAATCTTTTCCGGGCAAAAAGTATGCCATGACCTTCTCTAAAGAAACATGAAACGCATCTCTCTGATTTTACTCGACTTTACGAGATCAGCATTTTGAAGATCATCCAAAAATAAAAAATAATTTCCAAAAAAATGGAAAAAATCAAAAACTATTTCCGAAAAAATGGATGTATTTTATGCCCAAACCGATATAAACCTCCTGAAACTGCCTAGTTTTTTGGAGACCTGATTTGAGATTAAACATGAGCTTTTGAAAAGCAGCAGGCTTTTTTTTTGAGTTTGTTAATGTGGTATATTCAGAAAACAAAACGAATATCAAACAACGGGTAATAAGATGAAGCAATATCACGAGCTTTTGCGTTATATCCTTGAAAAGGGAAAACCGCATAAAGACAGAACTGGTGTAGGAACGATTTCTGTCTTTGGTTACCAAACTAGATTTGACTTAAGAGAGGGTTTTCCAATTGTGACAACAAAGCGAATGCCGTTTCGCTGGATTGCCGAGGAACTCTTCTGGTTCTTAAGTGGTTCGACCAATGAACATGATCTTCGAGCAAAAGGTGTTGATATATGGGCCGAATGGGCTGACCTTAAACATACTTCCGAGTTCGGCCGTGCTGAAGGTGACTTAGGCCCAATTTATGGCTATCAATGGCGTTCTTTCGGCGGTGATTACCCTTTGAGAAATGGTGTTGATCAGATAAAGGAGTTGATTGAAGAAATACAAAGAAATCCGAATTCACGACGTTTGATAGTTACAAGCTGGCACCCGCGACAAGCAAAACAAGTCACCTTGCCACCGTGTCATACCCTTTTCCAATTCAAGGTTGAAGATGAAAAAATACTTCACTGCCAGCTTTATCAAAGAAGTGCAGACGCATTCCTTGGGGTTCCGTTCAACATTTCCTCTTATGCACTTTTAATGCATCTGATTGCCCATGTCTGCGAGCTTGAAGTGGGCGAGTTCATTCATACCTTCGGTGATTTGCATATCTACACGAATCACATCCAACAGGTCGAGCTTATCTTAAGTCGAACGCCTTTCAAACTGCCGAAGTTAGAATTAGTTGGAGCAGAAGATTTTCGAGGATTTGAAGGACTTATGAAGTTCAGATACGAAAATCTAAAATTGATAGGTTACCAATCTCATGATAAAATCGCTGCACCTGTTGCAGTTTAATTTGGCTTGGTTTTGAGTTTTGTAATTTCTTAGCCTCGTAATTCTTAGTTTTAGAGCTTCTCAAATATGGTTTCTTCAATTGTTTTAATAGCCAAATAGTTTTTTGAAATCCATGAGAGAAAAAATTTGTCCATCATGCCGAGAGAAATTTCCTTGTGGAGCCAAAAAGCAAAGGTGCTGGTGTTTTAACATCTCTTTAAATTTGTCAACCTTGAAGGAATTAAACCAAAAATTCTCAGAATGCCTCTGTTTTAAGTGTTTATCCTATTTTAACAACACACCCAAACAAGATTTTTCAAGCTACAAGGAAATTCAAAAAGTAAACAGCAAATGGTGATATTTTGTAAAAATTTTGGTAATTTTTGTAAAAATTTTCATCTATCATTCGTCACCAGCTGGTGCTTGCTCTTATAATTTTGTCTATGGTATTGTTTTCGTCAGGAAAATTTAAGTGTTCAAGATGTGATAGAAAAGGTGAGCAGTTACCGTTTGCACCTTTTCCGAATGAAATCGGAACGAGAATTTACAATGAAATCTGCCAAATTTGCTGGAAAGAATGGATGCAAAGGCAAAATCAGTTAATAAACCACTTCGGTTTAGACGTAGCCGATCCAGAAGCCCAAGACTTTCTTTTCGATCAAATAAAGCTTTTTCTTTTCAACGAAGGCAGTCGCCCGATTGCAGAGATTGACACCAGCAAAGAAGGAACTATCAAATGGTAGGACTTACCATTCAATCAAAAGTCTCTGATAAGTTGACACTTTTGCATTATTGCTAACATAAGCTAGATAAGGTGTTCATGAGCAACGGTGATTTTTCTGTTTATGAATCTTTGAGTCGGATTTTAACCTAGACAAGCAAGTTGACCTATGAGACAACATATTGCTGATTCTGCTCCCTGATTCATGCTTGCACCGTGTGGATCGATTCCGTCTGAGCAAGCTCCTGTTATGAAGTCATATAGTTTTACTCCTAATCTATTTCTTCCTAAAAACCACTCCATTGCAGCTCTAGCCATTCTCAAATACCTTGGTTCTTCCGTGATTGTGTAAGCTAGCAAACAAGCTTCAACTGTGTATCCTGCTTCTATAGGTTGCTGACTAAAAATCGCTCTTTGCTCGCCACGCCGATACCAACCCTGATTACCGACAAAATCAAAGTATCCATTTCTGTAAGTTTGCTCTAAGAGAAAATCTAAGGTTTCGAGTCCGATTTCTTTATATAGATTTTCTTCGGTTATCTTGTATGCGAAAAGCATTGCCTGCGGTATTTTCGCATTTGCGTATGTTATTTCGTCTCCAAACCATCGCCAATCTTCTGTCCAACTTGCCCGGTAAATTTCAACTAATTTACCTGCTAATTCAACCAAACAACGCCGAACTAAAACTGCCCCTTCATATTTTTGCAAAAAGTTATACAAACCGCATATTGCATAAGCCATGGCTCTAGGATGTTTCAAATCTAAGTTTTCAACTGTTTTTTCAAAGATGTCTTTAGCAAGAATTTGCATTCTTTCACTAGGCGCAAAAGACACTGTAGTTCCTAATCCCCACAGTGCCCGTCCTATCGTATCTTCACTACCATATTCATCGGTAAACTCTCTGGCATAGTTCATAAAATTGTGAAATTTACCGTCAGGAGTTTGAGCATACTGGATAAAACTCAGGTATATCTCTGCTAAATCAATAGCTTTCGGATCTCGGTATTGTTGGAAATAATTAAGAACAGCAACAAGCGCACGGGCAGCGTCATCAGTTGTATAGCCATATCTTCTGTCTGGAACGCCGTAGGTTGCATGTTGAAATATACCAGTGTCATCTGTTAATTTGATAATATGTTCTAGTCTGGGCTCTGGTAAATCCACTACCAAAACTGTTTTGCCCGTTGTTTGTAAAGGTTTGGAAGGCTTCTTGGCTTCAGAAATAATTTTCTCAAACAGTTTTGCATAAGCTTTGCCTATATTTTGCCATGTCATCTGACGCCCAAATTTATAAGCCTTTTTTCTCATCCGATGACGTAAAGTTTCGTTTTCTATGAGCTTTATTAAAGTTTCGGAAAGTTGTTTGACATTACCGAATTCAACTAATTTTCCACGTCCGTCAGCTAATAGTTCTTCTGCATAAAAGTAGGGAGTTGAGATTATAGCTTTTCCTGTTCCAACCGCATAAGAAAGGGTACCGCTTACAATTTGTTCTCTAGATTGATAAGGAGTGATGTATACATCACAAGCCCCGATAAATTCGCATAGCTCATCAAAACCAACATATCTATCGTAGAAAACAACGTAATCCTCCAATCCTAACTCTATGACTCGTCTTTTTAACCAAAGTCTGTATTCTTCGCCTTCTCGCTTTTTCACTTCAGGATGTGTCGCTCCAAGCACGATATAGACAACCTCAGGGTGACGCTCTACAACTTCAGGTAACGCTTCAAGCACAAATTCTATGCCTTTGTTGCGATTCATAAGCCCGAAAGTCAAAAGAACAAATCTTCCCTCAACGTTGAATTTGTCCTTATAAAAATTCGGATCAAGAAAAGGCATGTCAGGAACACCATGACGTATCACACTTATCTTGTTTGCAGGTATCTCATAGACTTTTTTCAAAATAGAATCGGCTTTTTTGCTCATTACGACCAGGTGCTTAGAGGCATCTGCAATTTTTAGAAGAGTTTGCTTCAACGACTGGTTTGGTTGACTTATAACAGTATGTAAGGTTGTAACCACTGGTTTTTGCAAGTTCAAAAGTAGTTCAATGATGTATCTTCCATTGTTACCACCGAAAATACCGAATTCATGTTGAAGAGAGACTAAATCAACACCCGAGAAGTTTATGTATTCAGCCGCAAGTCTATAATCACTCAACTGGCTCTGCCTAATTTCAAAAACAACTTCTGGTGGATAGTTGAACCGATCAGAATCACTTGTAAGAGCTATGACCGAAGCCTGGCAGTCATTTTCCAGTAAAGCTTGTCTCAGATCGCTTGTAAAGGTTGCTATTCCGCAAGCTCTCGGTGGATAAGTTGTTATGAGACAAATTTTCCTTCTAGCTTTTTCGTTCTGCATTTCTCCTCCTTTTATTCGCTAATAGATGCAGATAGCTAAATTTTACAAAAGCCAAAAGAAAAATTCACAGGCAGGGTATTTACAAAAAAGCTAACACAGTGCCTTTGATAATTACAGCCAGAAATAAATTGCGCTTGTTCTTCAAAAGACTTTTCGACTTTTTTCGATCTCGGTTTGTTCTTACGGCTTACGAACAAAATAGCCTTGCTACCCACTAGAGATTTTGCTATCAAACTCGACTTTTCTAAGAATTTGTCTGATTCATTTCTAAAAACTAACTCTAATCTCTAATGAGAAGCTTTTGCCGAGATTATTTCCTTTGTAGGGAAAGTCCTATTTTTTCTTTTGGATTACGGTTAGTTTAACACTTCGACGTCCGAAGCGAATGGCTTCTGGGCATTTTGGAACCCATATATCAATCTTGCGTCCTTTAACTTTGCTACCAGTGTCGGCAACAACATATGTTCCACTGTAAGAACTTGCTGTTAGCTGAACTAATGAGCCCATTGGCAACACTTTAGGATCGGCAGCTATAATGCCACGACGAACCATTCTTCCAGAAGCAGTTTTTCCCCTCAAACAGTAGGCAGTAGCTATAAAAGTGTGAGCAGATTCTGAAGTTTCAGAGCCGTTGGCTCGATTGTTGTCGGAAAGTGCCTTGTTTACAGATTTATTTGTTTTTAATTCTTTTTTGCTGTTTTTATTGTTTTGCTCATTGTTTTGGACTTTACCGGTTTTCTGAACTATCTCTAAGTTTGTTTCGTTATGCGCAATCCTGTCTTGAGCAATTTGCTCTTCTGTGGGTTGCCTATCCATTTTAGATTCTTTTGCGAAGTTGGCTTTAACAACGTCTGCAATTTCTTTCTGCAAAACTTCTGAATGTTTTGAAGAGTTCGCTTCTCCTATCTGTTGTTGGATAAAAGACAGGCTTACAGCCAACACAGCAATACCGGAAAAAGCACTTTTCTTAACCAAATTTTTCATTATGCACCAATCTCCTTTTTCAAAAATGGTTTCATCTGTCGACGAGCAAAAACAAAAATTTGCACACTTGGCAAATTTTAACACAAATTTCTTGAAATTTCTTCTCGGGATTTGCTATCTTAGTGAAGACTAGACGATCATGGATCAAAGTAGAATAGACAATTATGAATCAAAGTCAAATAAAAGACAAACTTCCGTTGATAATAGGTGCAGGATGTGCGCTTTTGTTTTTCTTAGGTGCCGCATTTTTAGTAGTAGTAGGATCGATAATTTACTTCGGAGCTCGACAAAATCCTCAATCGAACTCCGCACCTTATGTCAAACCTGATAACATGAATGCGCGAGTTAGAGAAAATCCGGTAAATCCACCTTTTTCCGATCGCTCTACACCCAGTAAAGCTCCAAGAACTACTCAACCACAATTTTCGGATACTCAACCGCAAGGCTACAATTTCACACTAGTTAAAACAGGTGGTTATGATTGTGATCTAAATACAAATAACTGCAAACCTTCAACTTCTAGCGAGTCGATCTCGGTCAAGGATCTCGGTAACGGAATTATCCAGATTCAAAGTTCCAGTGGAGTATCGGTGGAAGTAGATCAAAACTGCACTTTGGTAAACCAAAAAGGCTATACACTTGTTCCTTGTCCTTTCAATCCTAACGTTCAAAGTTTTCAAGGTGTCATGATTACGCCTCAGGGAATCCAGCCTCTTTATTCTCCCTTCCAATACGCCTTAATTGATCAAGATTATGATCAAGATGGCATAGTGAATGAACCGGGTTATTACAGCCACAGTAGCGGGAGTCTTTTCTTCAAAGCTTATCGAGAAAACGGTACTCTCAAGTTTGCAGGCTATATTATTGATTCCGGACAATATAAATATCTTTACGTTTTCACTTACGACACCCGCTAGGAAATCTTGTAGAAAAGAAACCTTTGGCACTCTTGGTGCATTAAAAAAACCTTAGTTTGCTAAGGCAAGGTCAATCTCCAAAGATTTACTTTTTTCTTGGATCATAAGGCTCTGCCATGTATTTTTGGGCTACTTCCTGTGCGTTGTCGTAATTGTCGCCGACGTCTATCGCTTTTTTGTATGCATCAACGGCGCGAGTTCGATCTCCTTTTGCATCATAAGCATTGCCTAGCTTGATGAATGACCAAACATAAATCCACTGCGGACGAGCATTTTTCTTGTCACCTTGTGTTATCACTTTGAAATTGTCAATTGCCAAATCATAATTGCGCTGTTCCAAGTAAATTAAGCCTAGGTTGTAATAAACCCATGTGTTACTCCTGTCAAGCTTTAGGGCAGCTTCGAGTTGCTGTTGGGCATCGGCTAGACTGCCTTCCTTAAACAGCTCTATACCACGTCGAGCTAAGGCTGAAACTCTTAACTCATCTGATATTCTCAACAGCTTAAACTTCGGATCAATCAATACTTCAATGGGTTTTGTTTCCGATTCGATATTAAAATCGGCACTGGTGTCTTCAATCATCACGGTCTGTGTCAACAGTTTTGTTTCGCCTTCGGCAATCAATTGAATATCAACAGGAAGTCTCAAATTGCTGTAATTCTGTCTAACTGTTCCACGGGTGATGAATTTTTTATCTTTGGTTCTCAGAATTATGTAATCAACTGTGAATTCTGGGACTCCCGTGCTTTCAACCCAACGAGCAAAGAAATACCGCATAGATTGCCCGGCTATTTTTGATGTGAGATTTTCAAAATCTTCTATGGAAGTGCTCTTGCCACGGAAATTTTCCAAATAACTTCTCAGCAAAAGATCGAATTTTTCTTTTCCAAGAGTTTCACGAAGTAATCTGAAAACAAATGCGCCTTTGGCGAACATTATATATTGGTAAGCAGTCGAAGTGTCGTCCAATGTTGAAGGTGCTCTTAAAAGGGACGCAACTTGTTCAAATGCTAAGGCCTTTTCCAAAAGTTCACGACGTGTTTCTTCGATTTTTGCTTCCGAAGCTCCAACTTCACGAAATTCCAACGATGAAAACTCTGCCAGCCCTTGTGAAAGCCATGCATCGTCGAAAGATTTCAAACCAACTGTAAATCCCCACCATTGATAAGCGATTTCACGCGGCAGGCGCTCTGTAATTTGATTTTGCTGTTCAAAGAATCTGTCTGATATAAAAACCATACCCGGAGCAGAATAAAAATCCAACGTTTCGTCGTCCGATTGAATTACAAAATATCTTTTTCCTTGATCGGGCTGACCGTATTGTTTTGTGTAAAAATCGAGACTTCGGCCTATCAATTCACCGTAAGAAGACAAAAGACTTTCACTTCCAGGCTTGACATAAAAGGTTATTTCGTAATCAAGAAATCGAAAATTTCTGTTCAGAAAATAATTACTATAAGCGAAATTTCCAATTAAACTCGGTTTTAGTTGAACAAAGCGGAATCGCCCGGGCTGAATCTGAACTGCTGGGGTATCGCTATAGCCTACAACGGTAAATTCTTTCGGAAGCGAGATCGTTATATCAGCCGTTGCTCTGTCGGCAGCGTAGTCGTGGAAAGGAAACCACCTTGAAGCGTACATTAGATAACCATATCTGTCGCCAATGTAAGCGAGTCGCTTTGCAAGAAGAGGCCCGCCTTGAGGCGTTGTTAAAACTCCGCCATATTTGAACCGCAGCGTTATGGGTTGATTTGCAGTAACTACTTCTCCCAAGTCTATTCTAACGTTAGGACCAATATCAGAGATACCGACTTGATCCTGAATAAAAGTAATTCGAGAGTGCGTATTGACACCGAGCGGTTGAGTTTTGCTTTTCGGATTCTGCACCGCTTCTGGCTTTTCTATGCTTTCAACTTTCAAAGAACCGTTTAGTTCAAAAATGATCGTCCGAGTATCTGTTAGCGGGGTGAAAGTAACATCTGCTATCACTTGTAATCGATTCTGATCGGGAAAAATTTGAGCTTCGATTCGATAATCTGTTACATCAAAATCTAGCCCTACACGACGCTTGTCTTGTGCTTGTGCAAAGCTAACGAGAAAGATAAAAATCGCGTATATCGGAAAGAACTTCTTCGCCATACATTATGTCTTTTGTGATGTTTTGATAAGCTTTTGAAGTTTGCTTTTAGTATATCAAAAGCACTGCAAAAGCTGTGAGAAGGAACAACGCTTTTCAGATTTTGTTTTTCAATGGTTTTCGTGCTTTGATTTAGTTATCGTGGGAATTCGGGCTAAAATAGCTGAAAAAGGAGGATTGCGATTGATGAGTATAAAGGAAAAGATAATGCAAGATTTGACTGCGGCGATGAAAGCAAAAGATACCAGTCGAGTTTCGACTTTGAGAATGATGAAAACGGCTATCACGAATAAACAGATCGAAAAAGGATCGGTAAACACTGAATTGACCGAAGATGAAATTATAAAGATCTTGCAATCACTAGTAAAACAGCGCAAAGATTCGATTGAGCAATACAGAAAAGCGGGACGCAACGATTTGGCCGAAAAGGAAGAAGCTGAGATAAAAATCATAGAAGAGTATTTGCCACAGCCAGCTTCAACACAAGAAATAATCAAAGCAGTCGAAGAAGCAATATCTGAAACAGGCGCAACTTCAATCAAAGATTTAGGTGTAGTTATGAAAACGGCTATCACTAAACTTTCAGGAAAATCCTTTGATGGAAAACAAGTAAACCAAATTGCAAGAGAAAAACTGAAATAAGCAAACAATCACTGAGGAAAAATTCTCAATAAACGAAAGTGATAAACAAGTGATAGACATAAAGCCTTAGGACTAACAAAGTGGTGATTGAAAAATTCATACTCCGAAAATAAAAAGCCTGCAACTATAGTGCTCAAAGTTAACAAGCAGTGATCGAAAAACTCTCAATTGCTTTTGTTTGTTTTGCTGATTTTTTGGTCTACCAATCATCTTCAGAATCTTCTTCAGACGAAGAGGCTAGTTTGGCGGCGTATTGCCAAACTTTTTCTTCCCATTCCTTGTTAGCTTCCGTTAGTAAAAGCGTGCATTGTGGATCAGCAACGTTTCTCTCAAGTCTAAGAACTTGAGCTTTGACTTTTGCCAGTTCCTTTGAGTCATTTTCGGAGACGGTTAAATCAACCTCTGTGCCTACTTCCGGGAGTCTGCGAAGCAGATGAACCAAAGCTCCTATTCGACCGATGTGTTCGGTTCTTCCCTTCTCGATTACTTCTTCACCTTTTTCATCTTTCCACCGAACTTCAACAGGAAGAAAAACAGTGTATCTCTCGCTAAATCGCTTCTCTCGCATATCGAATTCGTATTTTTGTGTAAATGATAATCAAGCACATTTGAAAGAAAAAATCAACAATCTCGGGAATAAAAATCCTCAAATAAATGAAGTTCTCGATTTCTAAAATCTTTTGTTTTTTACGATGTTGAACTTTGCTTGAAGATATTTGTTTTTTACGATGTTGAACTTTGCTTGAAGATAGATGTTTCTTATCGCAAAATAGAAGTTTGCTGAAGAATGAAAAAGAAAAGTGAATCTTTATGAAAAGAGACTATTACGAAATCTTGGGAGTCTCACGTAGTGCAACCGACAGTGAAATAAAGAGTGCATACAGAAGGCTGGCTGTTAAATATCATCCAGACAAAAATCCAGGCAACAAAGAAGCTGAGGAAAAATTTAAGGAAATTCAAGAAGCCTACTCAGTTTTATCGAATCCGGAGAAAAGGGCTTATTACGACAGATTCGGACATGCAGAGGGAGTAGGTGCACAGGGTTTTGGTGGCGGATTCAGTGATATTTCGCTTGGCGATCTGGAAGATATTCTTTTCAGCTTTTTCGATAGCGATCCCTTTGGAGGTAGTTACAGACGGCGATCTAGAGGTGGTAGAAGCCCTCAGCGAGGAGCTGATCTTCGATATGATCTTGAAATTTCACTGGAAGAGGCGTTTACAGGAGTAGAGAAGAAGATAAAGGTTGCACGTTTAGAGACTTGCCAAGAATGCGGTGGTGTCGGTGCGGAAAGAGGTACTAAACCGGAAGCCTGCATAACCTGCAAGGGAACAGGTCAAATAATTTACAGGCAGGGGTTTTTCTCGATTAGCAAAACCTGCATGAACTGCCGAGGCACGGGACAGTTCATCAGAACCCCGTGTAAATCATGTAAAGGAACCGGACAGATTGAAAAAGAAAAAACTTTATATGTGAAAATTCCAGCAGGGGCCGATACGGGATTGCGTATAAAAATCGCTGGAGAAGGAGAAGCCGGAAAGTATGGGGGCACTGCTGGCGATCTTTTCGTAGTTATCCATGTTTCTGAACATGAAACTTTCAAGCGACAAGGAAATGATCTCTACACTTCAATTCCTATTTCATTTGCCCAAGCAGCACTTGGAACTGAGTTGAAAATTGAAACCTTAGACGGAGAAGTAGCTCTGAAAATCCCGGCCGGCACTCAAACCGGAACAGTTTTCCGCATAGAAAACAAAGGAATGCCGATTCTCGGTGGAAAGGGAAGAGGCGATCTTTTTATCGGGGTAACTTTGGTAACTCCTAAAAATCTTACCAAAGAACAAAGACAGTTGTTCGAGCGATTAGCTGAAATAGAAAGTCAAGACGAATCTTCTTTTGTCAAAAAAATACGTAGCATCTTCGGACAAGGACAGCACTAAACCTCAGCTTATTTTTTAGACTTCTTGATATCGTTCAAAAATTTTGACCCAAAAGGATTCGGCAGAAGTTCTGACATTTTGAAAAACTTTGTTTTTCCTTGTGGATTTGCCAAGATGATCGAGACATCACCACAAAACTCCCAAATTATCTGTCGACAAGCTCCGCAAGGCGGCGTTAGCTCCTCCGTATCGGCTACGACCGCAATTGCCAAAAAATCTTTTTCACCTTCGGAAATTGCTTTCCATATAGCGACTCTTTCCGCACATACTGTCAGCCCATAACTTGCCGATTCGATATTGCATCCTGTGTAAATTTTGCCTTCTTTCGTCAAAACGGCAGAGCCAACTCTGAAGCCTGAAAAAGGTGAATATGCGTTTTCCCTTACGTAGATTGCCGACTTAATTAAAACCGAGAAATTCTCCTGCATTTGCTCCCAACCTGGCTAAATTTGTTCAAATAAAACTTTTCACAAAGGTTGTTCGTTCGAGCTTGTAGTTATATTATTCTAGCGTATAAATTTTGAAAGATCATGGTATCTTCTAAATTCCGACAATGGTCGGTTCGTTTCGGCAGTTTGTTCGGCCAACAGTTTGGTATAAGCACCGATAAACCTGTTCCAGGTGCGTTCATTCAATAACGACGCATTCTATTTGGCAGTTAAAAAGTCTGTTCTTGATGGAGCAAAAAAGGAAGGTTGACCCTTGAAAGAAGGTTGTTCCCTCTTTCTCGTATTCAATTTTTCTGCCTTTTTGTTATCATAAAAACAAAGAGAAATGAGTTTTTTTCAAACTGAAGATGAGACCATTCAGAGAACTTCTAGGAGAAGACGGTATTCATGTTTTCGACGGTGCCATTGGCACTAGACTCTACGAAAAAGGTGTTTACATAAACCGGAATTTCGATGAACTTTGCTTGAGTGCACCTGAACTCGTTCTTGAGGTGCATCAGGAATATGTAAAAGCAGGGGCCGAAATTATCGAAACAAACACCTATGGTGCTACCAGACATAAACTTCAGCTTTTTGGTCTTGAAAATAAACTGCGTGAAATCAACATTGCAGCAGCAAGACTTGCAAGAAAAGTCGCAGGCGACAAAGTTTACGTTGCAGGTGCAATCGGACCGCTCGGTTTGAGAATAGAGCCTTACGGACCGACTTCGTTTGATGAAGCCAAAGATATGTTCAAAGAACAAGTCGAGGCTTTGTTGGAAGGTGGGGTTGATCTGTTCGTAATAGAAACCTTTTCGGATTTGAGCGAAATAAAGCAAGCAATAAGAGCGGTCAAAGAAGTGTGCGATTTGCCTATAGTTGCGCAGATGACAATTCAAACGGATGGAAAAACGTTGTTTGGAGCAGACGCTGAGTTAATAGCAAGACGACTTGAAGAATACGGTGCCGATGTAATCGGTCTAAATTGTGGTGTCGGTCCGACTCATATTTTAGGTGGAATTAAAAAAATGCGTTCCGTCACCGACAGAAAGTTATCAGCTCAGCCGAATGCCGGTTTGCCTCGTGACATCCAAGGTAGACAGTTTTACATGTGTTCGCCCGAATACATGTCCAAGTTTGCAAAAAGATTTATCCAAGCGGGAGCTTCATTCATAGGTGGTTGTTGTGGTACAACTCCGAGACATATAAAAATGATTTGTGATGTAGTTCGCGCATTAAGTCCGCGCATGCAGAAGTTTTACATAAAGCGTGAAGAAACTATCAAAGTTGAAGATTTAACTCCACCCAATGTTCAAGTTGTGCCCCCGGAAGAGCGTTCGAATTGGGCTAGAAAGATAGCTCGTGGTGAGTTTGTAACCTCCGTCGAAGTATTGCCACCAAAAGGGATTGACGCAAGCAAGACACTTGATTCAATAAGATTGCTCGTAGAAGCAGGTGTTGATGCAGTTAACATTCCTGACGGTCCTCGTGCTCAAACCAGAATGAGCGCACTAGCAACGGCTGTGCTGGTTCAACAGCAGGTCGGAATTGAAGCGATTCTGCATTATTGCTGTCGCGACAGAAATCTTTTGGGAATGATGTCTGATTTGCTCGGTGCTGCGGCTTTGGGTGTGAATAATCTTTTGATAATAACGGGTGATCCACCGAAAATGGGACCTTATCCAGACGCAACGGCGGTTTTTGACATAGACTCCATAGGCTTAACAAATATGGTTAACAAACTCAACCACGGGCTTGACTTGGGAAATAACCCAATAGGCAAACCTACGCGTTTTTCCATCGGTGTTGGTGTCAATCCAGGAGCCATAAATCTGGACGAAGAAATCCGACGCTTTGAATGGAAAGTTGAAGCAGGAGCGGAATATGCAATAACCCAACCTGTCTATGACACAAAACAACTGCGAGATTTTCTAAAGAGAATTGAACATTGCAGAATCCCGATAGTTGCGGGAATTTTTCCTCTTGTAAGTTACAGAAATGCTGAGTTCATGCACAATGAAGTCCCTGGTGTGAACGTAACACCTGAGATATTAGAAAGGATGAAAAAAGCTTCTGATATATCTAAGGAAGCAGCACGAGAAGAAGGCTTGAAAATCGCGCGTGAATGTTTACTAGAAATTCGCGATCTCATACAAGGTGTTCAGGTTTCCGCTCCTTTTGGAAATGTCAGGTATGCACTACAGGTTTTTGAAGTCCTTGAAGAATTCAAAGCTCAAAGAATTGAATTGGCAAAAAGCGAAACTTGACAAGTTTCTTTCGGTTTTATCCTTATTTCAAAACCTTTCTAAACCAAAAAAGTTGTTAGTATAGCAGCTTATCCTGTTTTTTAGACCACATTTCAAAAGCTTCTAGTCCCTTTTCACGCAGGAAGTTTATAGCTGGAATTAGTCTGTTTTGCGGTTGAAGGCTTATCTCTTTATAAATCAAATCATCGCTAAAACCTATTTCAGCAGCGTCTTTTCTTGTGCAAGCATAAAAAATTTTTCTTAGTCTTGCCCAGTAGATTGCTCCTAGACACATTGGACAAGGTTCACAAGAAGTGTAAATAACGCAATCTTCAAGATGGAATGCACCTAATCGCCTACAGGCGTCTCGAATAGCCACAATCTCGGCATGCGCTGTTGGATCGTTCGTTGAAGTTACTTGATTCCAACCTTCGCCGACGATTTTGCCGTTTTTAACTATAACAGCGCCGAAAGGCCCACCAGCGTTCGAGGTTACACCTTTTTTGGCTAGTTCGATAGCATAAAGCATAAATTTTTCTTCAAATTCTTCAGACATATCTTTACAACGCACAATCGTATTCTTCGGGCAAATTCACAGGTTCTCAAATAAGAATAAAAAGCCATGCCGAAGGTAGGCAATTCAAGAAACATAGTTTTGCCAGAAAGCTTACTCTTCGGAAATTTTTCTAATTTCCGCTTCAGCCCACTGACATAAAATTTTCACGTCATTATCAGAAAGTATGGCTTCACGATGAATTAGCAAATATGAAGGTAAGGGCATTTCTCTTGATTCTACTTGTTCGCAAATTTCCTTCAGCTTGCGTCTTTTTTTCTGATTTGAAAAACTTCCCCATTCTGAGAAGTTCAACTCTCGCCTTCCTTCTTGAACATGATTCGTTAAATACCATCCAACCGGCTGTATGTTAGCATACCATGGATAAACAGTTTTGTTAGTATGACAATCTCTGCAAGACCTTTCCAAAATCATTGCAACTTGCTGGGGAACGTTTAATTCACTTTCAAGCGTTTTCGACTCGACAATCGGCGGATTTGTAAAATCAGGACGGAAAAATTGCAAAACTGCAAACAGCGAAAACAAAACTATTACAATCAGTTTCAGACTTGCTTTCACGATTTTGATTATCTTATATTCAAACCGTTGAGCGCAAAGTGAATAGCGATATTCTCAGCATTAAAGCCGAAATTGATATAGGCAAAATCGGTGAAGAGATAGCTTGCCAGTATTTGCAGGCGAAAGGTTACCGAATAGTTTGCACCAACTTCAAAGCGCCGATAGGAAGAAATCGGAGAGGAGCGGAAGTTACAGGTGAGATTGACATCATAGCTTACGATGAAAATTGCCTATGTTTCATTGAAGTAAAAACACGCTCATCGGACGATTTTGCTTCGCCTCTTTCTGCCATTGATCTTAGAAAACAACGACAGATAATCAGAACTGCAAGGTTTTATCGAAGAATCTTTTATCTTCAAAATATTCCTTTTCGTTACGATGCCATCGGTATAGTCTTGCGGGCAAATCTCAGTAAGCCTGAAATACGACTTTTCAAAAATTTTTTCACCGAAGATAAATTCAAACGGAAACAATGGGTTTTTCCTGAAACTTACTTTTGAATCAAATCGTAATTGAAAGAAAACAAGCTTACAAAAATCCAGACTTAAGTGAGGTGAAAGCTATGTTGAAAAAATTTGTTATTGTTTTTTTACTGGCGATGTTCATGATTGTTTCCAAGGTGGAAATATCGGCTCAGACACCACCTTTAATTGACAGAGAGATTTTTTTCGGGAACCCAGAGATTGCTGGTGCGCAAATTTCGCCCGATGGAAAATACATCTCTTTCATCAAGCCATACAAAGATGTAAGAAACATTTGGGTCAAAGGTGTTTATGAACCTTTTGAGAAAGCGCGTGTTGTAACGGCGGAATCAAAACGCCCGATTACAAACTATTTTTGGAGCAGAGACGGCAAGTATATTCTTTTCGTCAAAGACAAAGATGGCGATGAGAATTTCAACGTTTATTCGGTCAATCCTGCAGAAGCTTCCGAAAGCAAAATTCCTACTGCCAAAAATCTTACAGAAGCGGAGAAAGCGAGAGCAATTATCTACAATGTGCCTGAAACTAAACCCGATGTGATCTATGTAGGCTTAAACTTACGGGATCCAGCTTGGCACGATCTCTACGAAGTCAGGATTTCAACGGGAGAAAAGAAACTAATCTACGAAAACAAAGAGCGAATTACAAGTTATATCTTTGACAACAAAGACAGATTGCGCGGTGCAACCAGAGTTGACGATAAAGGTAATACCGAAATTCTATACATTGGCACCGATGGAAAGATGAAGAAAGTTTATTCATGTAGCGTGTTCGAGACATGCAATCCCGTAGCTTTTCATAAGGACGACAGAAGAATCTATTTACAAACCAACAAGGGCGATGATGTTGATCTAGCGGGTTTAGTTTTACTTGACCCAGAAACCGGTAAGGAAGAGCTTATCGAAAGAGATCCACTTGGAAAAGTCGATCTGGGCCGGGTGTTGATTTCGGAAAAAACCAAGGAGATCATTTCAACGCTTTATGTGGATGACAAGCCGAGATACAACTTCAAAGACAAAAGCTACGAGAAAGATTATAAATTTCTTAAAAAACAATTCGGTGAAGACAAGGAAATCTCGTTCGTGTCAAGCACCAGTGATGAAACCGTCTGGATAGTAAATGCATTCAGCGACACCGAGCCGGGAATAACGGCAATTTTTGATAGACAGAAGAAATCGGTAACCACGCTTTACAAAATTCGCGAGCGCCTTCCACGTGAGGCTTTAGCGCCAATGAAGGTTGTCCGTTATAAATCTTCTGATGGGCTTGAAATTCCCGCATATTTGACTTTACCAAAAGGAGTTGAACCGAAAAACCTACCACTTGTAGTAGTTCCGCATGGTGGTCCTTGGGCTCGCGATGTCTGGGGCTACAATAGTATTGCTCAGTTTCTAGCAAATCGCGGTTATGCGGTTCTACAACCGAATTTCAGAGGTTCAACTGGCTATGGTAAGAAGTTTCTAAATGCTGGAAACAAGCAGTGGGGCGATTTGATGCAAGACGATATAACCTGGGGTGTGAAATATCTGATAGAACAAGGGATTGCCGATCCCAAGAGAGTTGGAATAATGGGCGGTAGTTACGGCGGATATGCGACTTTAGCTGGTGTTACATTCACACCTGATCTTTATGCAGCGGCTGTGGCGATTGTTGCACCTTCAAATTTAATAACACTTCTTGAGTCAATCCCACCTTACTGGGAAGCAGCAAGAACGATCTTTCATGAAAGAATGGGTAATCCTTCAACTCCTGAAGGAAAAGCTCAGTTAATAAGGCAATCACCGCTGACTCACGTTGACAAGATCAAAACCCCTCTTTTGATTGTTCATGGTGCAAACGATCCGAGAGTTAAAAAGCGAGAAGCTGATCAAATAGTTGTAGCGCTGCGCGACAGAGGCTATCCGGTCGAATACCTGCTTGCGCCAGATGAAGGACACGGATTTTTGCGTCCTGTCAACAATATGGCTCTTTATGCCCGTGCTGAAGAGTTTTTGGCGAAATATCTTGGCGGGCGCTATCAGCAAGGTGGTTCACCTGAGGTCATGCAAAGACTAAAGGAAATCACCGTTGATGTTAAAGCGGTTACCGTCGAGAAAAAGTCCGACATGAACGAAGCACCTACTGTTGATATAAGCGGAAAATGGACCATGGAAGTCAATGCAGGTGGACAATCCTTCAATATTGTGGTTGAAATTATCCAAAAAGGTGCAGATTTTGAGGGGAAAATGACCTCTGCTATCGGAAGCGGTGCCATCGAAAGAGGAAAAGTTAGCGGTAAAAATATCTCTGCCGTTTTGAAGACGGAAATTCAAGGCCAACCGTTTGAGCTACAGATGGAAGGTAGCATTGATGAAAAAGGCAAAATGACGGGGACAATCGAAGGAGCAGGCTTGCCACCCGTGAGCTTTACGGCAACCAAAGAAAATCCCTGAACAAACAGAATGCCTCGCTCGGTGAGGGTGGGCAAAAAGCTTTACAGTAACTAAAGAAAATCCCCGATCTCGAAGTCCTGCAGGAATTTTCTAGATCTTGTGCAAGTCAAAAAGGAACAGCCCGAGAAAAGCTGTTCCTTTTTGATTTCCTTCGATGTTTTTTATCAATGATTTTCAAAGCTGAAGTTTTATGGATGCACCATTTCTTCAGGTCTAACTAATTTGTCGAAGGTTTCGCCGTCAAGGATTCCCAGCTCAATAGCCGATTCTCTCAGCGTAATGCCCTTTTGGTAAGCATTTTTGGCTATTTTTGCAGCATTGTCATAACCGATATGTGGATTCAAAGCTGTGACAAGCATCAAAGATTCATTAACATACTTTTCGATCTGCTTTCGGTTCAGTTGAATACCTGAAACACAGAATTCATCAAAACTTCGGCAGGAGTCGTGAAGCAGTCTGACCGAATGCAGAAAATTGTGAATCATAACGGGTTTGAAAACATTTAGCTCGAAATTTCCTTGTGAGCCAGCGAAACCTATGGCTGCGTCGTTACCCATAACTTGCACGGCGACCATTGTTAATGCTTCGCATTGAGTCGGATTAACTTTTCCCGGCATAATCGAAGAACCGGGTTCATTTTCCGGTAAAATCAGCTCGCCGATGCCGCAACGTGGACCAGAACCGAGCCAGCGAATATCATTAGCAATTTTCATTAAACTGCAAGCTAATGTTTTCAAGGCACCAGAAGCAAATACTAATTCATCATGCGCAGACAAAGCGGCGAATTTGTTAGGGTGAGAACGAAAAGGAAGTCCTGTCAATTCGGCAATTTTCTTTGCGGCTTTCTCGGCAAATTCCGGATGAGAATTCAGTCCTGTTCCAACTGCCGTTCCGCCAATAGCCAGATCATAGAGACCATCGAGGGCTATTTTTAGGCGATCTACATTTCTTTCCAGAAGGCTAGCCCAACCGCTGAACTCCTGTCCGACGGTTAAAGGAGTCGCATCTTGAAGATGCGTTCTTCCGATCTTAACTATATCCCAATACTGTTTTGCCTTTGCATTTATTGTGCCTGCGAGTTTTTCGACGACCAGTATTAGCTTGTTCATCTGCTCGGCAGCGGCGATATACATTGCGGTTGGGAAGGCATCATTTGAAGATTGTGACATGTTCACATCATCATTCGGATGAATCGGATTTTTGCTTCCTAAAACTCCTCCAGCAAGCTCTATCGCACGATTTGATATAACTTCGTTTACATTCATGTTCGTTTGCGTACCTGAACCGGTTTGCCAGACCCTCAAGGGAAATTGATCGTCCAGCTTACCTTCAATCACTTCATCTGCTGCCTGCACAATCAAGCGCATTTTTTCTTCTGGCAATTTCCCAAGCTCATAGTTAACGATTGCACAAGCCTTTTTCAAAATCCCAAAGGCACGAATCATTTCACGCGGCATTGTATCAAACCCGATGTTAAAATGGTGCAAACTCCTTTGGGTCTGCGCACCCCAATAAACATTCGATGGAACTTCAATCTCTCCCATCGAGTCTTTTTCTATTCTTGTTTTTAAAGCTTCTTGGTTCATAGATTCCCTCGGGTTTTTCCTTTTCTATTTCCACTTCCAACAACAAAAGAGAAAGCGAGTCAAAAATCTTCAGAAACGACTTGCTTTCGTATGATTCTTCTTTAAGTTTTCAATTCTAACTATCTTTGCCGAAAAAATCTAAAGTCAATTTTTACTTGTTTGTTACAAAGATACGTGATATAAGTTCATTCTCAGAATGTAACTTTGCCAAGGAGGAGGTAGGCATGAAGAGGTTTCAGGTATGCATTTTGATTTTGATTGCTTTTTCAAGTTCAGTTTTAGGAGCTACCAGAGTTTGGAGTGGCGCTGGCGGTGATAACAACTGGCAAACACCCGCTAATTGGGTCGGTGGTGTCGCACCGTCGCCAGGAGACGATTTGATTTTTCCCGCAAATGCTGCACAGTTTTCTACCAATAACAATTTCTTTTTTCTCACGACTTTCCGTTCCATAACCTTTGAAGGAGGGAATTACACCGTTAGCGGAAATCCGTTTAGATTAACGAACGGTTTAATCGTAAACGGTGGCTCACAAACAATAAACACAGGAATAACTCTGGCATCTTCGCAAACTTTCTCCCTTGCACAATCTACAGTTACAACTCTCGCTTTGTTGTCGCTGGGAAATTTCGGATTGACGATAGACGGCAGTGGAAATCTCGGAATAGGAGTAATTTCAGGTTCCGGAACGATTACAAAATCAGGTCTTGGAGCTGTTATTTTAGCTAGCGCAAGTAGTTTCAGTGGGGCTATCAATCACAACGGCGGTATTTTTATAGTTGATGCGAGCATTCCAAATAGTCCTGCAACGATAAATAGCGGAAGTGTTGGAGGACAGTCGGGGTTTAGCGGTTTTGGCGGAACGGGAACCGTCGGCACCGTTAATGTTGTTCAAGGGGTTATAAGTGCGGGAAGTCTTACTTCGCCAACAGGAATTTTGAACACAGGAAATCTTTCGTTTACTGCTGATGGGATCTATGTTTGCAAAATTGCAGGCACAGTTGCTGGAAGTGGTCATGATCAGCTAAATGTCACCGGAACAGTAACACTAAATAACGCACGCTTGATTCCTCTTCCGTTTAATAATTTTCGCCCTGCAATCGGTAGCACTTTCGTAATTTTGAAAAATGACGGCAGTGACCCGATAAACGGCCACTTTCTCTATGCTCCTGAAGGTGCAACTTTTGCTGGTCCTTCGAACACAGCTTTCCGCATAACCTATCAGGGTGGTGACGGTAATGATGTTGCAATTACGCGTATCAGCAAGGCAATTTCGGATTTCGATGGTGACGGACGTTCGGATATAGCTGTTTTTAGACCTTCAAACGGCACTTGGTATGGTATTCTTTCAAGCAACAATGCATTTTTCGCAACTCAATTTGGAAGTTCTGGTGATCTGCCTACACCGGCAGATTTCGATGGTGATAACCGTGCCGATATTACCGTATTTCGTCCCTCAACCGGCACGTGGTATTCGATAAAAAGCTCGGATAATTCTTTCAGTGCCGTTCAGTTCGGCTCAGAAGGTGATTATCCAGCACCTGAAGATTTCGACGGTGACGCAATAAGCGACATCAGTGTTTTCCGCCCTTCCGAAGGCACATGGTATAGTCTTAGGAGTCTGACCAATCAACTTTCTGTTCGACAATTTGGTTCAGGAAACGATAAACCTGTCTTTGGAGATTTCGATGGCGATGGAATTGCCGATGTAGCCGTTTTCAGGAATGATGGCAACTGGTATATTTTGAGAAGCTCAGATAACACTTTCTACGGTATTCGGTTTGGTTTTGGCAGCGACTTGCCTGTTCCAGCGGACTATGATGGTGACGAACGAACCGACATAGCGGTTTTTCGACCGTCAGATAATTCTTCAGATGCCGATTTCTTCTATCTACAAAGTAGTGATAATTCTCTGAGGGCGATCTCTTTCGGTTCTGTCGGAGATATTCCGGTTGTAGCTGATTACGATGGAGATGGACGCAGTGACATCGGTGTTTTTCGCCCAACATCAGGAACATGGTATCTGTTGCGAACATCGGCGGGATTTACTTTAATAAACTTCGGCCTGGAAAATGATATTCCAATACCAAGTGCCTTTGTCAGATAGATTTCAAGAAGAAATTACACAACCCTTACAATTCAAGTAACCAAAACCTGATAGACTGAAAATAGCGCAAGAAAGCGCTATTTTCGTTTGGAGAGAAAGACTTTGAAAAATAAAGCGTTGAAAAACATTGAAAATTCAAGATTGAACTGGTCAACAATTTTGGCAGTAGCAACTTTCCATTTATTGGCAATTGCTGCTTTGTTCTTTTTCAGTTGGCAGAATTTGCTGATTGCAGGTGTTTTGTTTTGGATTTCGGGAAGTTTAGGTATCGGGCTTGGCTATCATAGGCTCTTGACGCATCGCGGTTTCAAAACCCCAAAATGGTTTGAGTATTTCTTAACCGTTTGTGGAACTCTAGCACTTCAATCCGGGCCGATTAGTTGGGTTACTACACACAGGCTCCATCATGCTTTTACCGAAACTGACAAAGACCCTCATGCAGTCACAAAAGGCTTGTATTGGGCACATATCGGTTGGATTTTTCGAGGAACTGGACAATCTCATAGCGAAGCCGTTATGAGAAGATATGCTCCGGATTTGATGAAAGATAGAATTCATATCACACTCAACAAATACTATTGGTTTCCTTCTGTTATTCTAGGGCTTGGTCTTTTATGGTTCGGTGGTGTCGGATCAGTTCTTTGGGGAATTTTTCTCCGAACTGTTTTGACATGGCAAACGACATGGCTCGTAAATTCTGCAACTCATGCTTGGGGACACAGGCGTTTTGAAACTTCAGATTCGTCAACGAACAATGCTTTTGTTGCTATCTTGACTTTCGGCGAAGGTTGGCATAACAATCATCACGCTTTTCCACGTTCGGCAAAACATGGACTGATATGGTGGGAGATTGATATAAACTGGCTTCAGATCCTGCTTCTGGAAAAAATAGGACTCGTAACTGATGTTTACGCATATAAACTTAACGAGAATTCAACAGGGAAGTTTAATTTCGTCGAAAAATAAGAAAAATGCGCAGAGGAGATTCACGCTTTTAAGCTTTACAATCTGCTTTTTGTGCTGGCTTTCTGATTCTGCATAGGATTCAAAATCTCACAGTTTTGAATCCCTCCGTAAGGTCATTTTCGCTTGGCGAGTGGTTTACCAATTTGTAAATCAAATTTACAGGTAAACCAACCACATTCCAATAGTCGCCTTCAATCGCTTCTATAAAGAGAGCGGCTTGGGCTTGGACTGCGTATGCCCCAGCTTTATCCAGAGGATTTCCTTTTTGAACCAAAAATTCAATTTCTTCCTCTGAAAGCTCATCAAATTTAACTCTGGTTTTTTGCAATCCTTCCTTAAGATTAACGGAACGATTTCTTTTTTCGATCAATGCTACGCCTGTTAAAACATCATGCCATCTACCGGAAAGCATTTTTAGCATTTCGCGTGCTTCATCTAAATTTGCAGGTTTTCCGACAATTTTTTCGTCAACAACGACCGTAGTATCGGCACCCAGAACAAGTGCTTCATCGTAATTTTGAGCCACTGCCTCAGCTTTTATTTTGGCAAGTCTTGTAACGTAGTTTTCAGGCTTTTCGTTAGGCAAAACGGTTTCATCAACATTGGCAGCACATTGCTCAAATTCCCAACCGACCGCACTTAAAATTTCTGCTCGGCGTGGGCTCGCAGAGGCTAAAATTAACTTCGGCAAACTCCTGATTTTCAAGGGTTTCATAGGCTTGCAATGGTTAAACTTTTAATTTATCATTTTCAGAAAGCGAAATCATCGATTGCTTCATAATTCAGATGAACCAAGTTTTCGATACTTTATGCCAGATGATAGAAGAAATGGGAAACAATAATAGTTTCCGTCAGGCACTGATCTTCGCAACGTGGGAAAAAGCCATCGGTTTTAAGACTGCTGGAGACCTTCGTAAAAAAGCTGTTCCTGTTGGGCTGAATCAAAAAAATCTTGTTGTTGCCGTTATCAACGAAGATTGGAAGCATCATTTTGAAAGCATCTCGAGCAAAATCATCTTCAAAATTAACTCCCTGATAAAGCAACCATTGATAAGCTCAATCGATTTTTATGTTGACTCGACAAAATTTGCCGACAGACAAGAATTATTACAAGAACCACCAGAAGCTTGCCTAGACTACGTAAACCCAGAAATTCGTCAAGCGGCTGACGGAATAGAAGATGAAAATCTACGTTATCACTTTTTGCTCGCAGCAGGTGCTTGCCTTCGACGCAAGGAGAAGCTAGAAAGAGGCATAACTAAGAACAAAACAAACGGCGAACTTGAGAAGTAAGTTTTCTAAGTCTGAAGATTTTGAGGAAATAAGGCATAATTCAACAAAACCCTTTCGAAACTCTGCTATGAGCGGTTTCCATCTGCTGTTTGCTCGAAATTTGTTGACTCTATTCGCTACAAGAATCTGCTGTTCGCTTAAAAAACTTGCTATACAATAATAGAGGGTCCCAAATTTCAACAAAATCGCAAACTCGATTCGCATGATGGCACCTGAGAAATTATAATTTTTCTTTTTATGGAAAGGAAGACCTCGTATCCGCGCGAGAAGATAAAAATCCTGCTACTTGAGAATATCTCTGATTCCGCTGTCGAAGAATTCAAGCACGGTGGATATACGAACGTTACTAGACTGCAAGGTGCTTTAGATCAAAAGAAATTGATTGACTTGATAAAAGATGTTCACATTCTCGGTATAAGATCGAAGACTCAAATAACAAAAGAAATTCTCGAAAATGCCCCTAAACTTTTAGCAATCGGCTGTTTTTGCATCGGGACGAATCAAGTTGATTTGCGCACAGCGACCAGAAAAGGTGTAGCTGTTTTCAATGCACCTTACTCGAATACAAGATCGGTGGCGGAACTAGTTATAGGCTTATGCATTATGCTGATTCGCAAAGTTATTGACAAGCAAAATGCTGCTCATCGTGGAGTTTGGCTGAAAGAATCAAAAGGCTGCTATGAGCTTCGCGGTAAAACTCTCGGTATCATTGGCTACGGAAACATCGGCTCGCAGGTTTCAGTTTTAGCCGAAGCAATGGGAATGAACGTAATTTATTATGATATTGCTCCGAAACTTCCTCACGGAAATGCAAGACCGGTTCGCACTTTGGAAGAACTTTTAGAGCAATCCGATATTGTCACACTACATGTTCCGTCAAATCCCATGACGAAAAGCATGATAAATGAAGAAACACTAAAACACATCAAGAAAGGCGCAATTTTGTTAAACTACTCTCGAGGCGATGTTGTTGATCTGAACGCACTGAAGAAAAGTCTCGAAAATGGGACTCTTTCAGGTGCGGCAATTGATGTTTTTCCTGAAGAGCCTGAAAAATACGGTGATCCCTTCAGCTGTGTTTTGCAGGGGATGCCGAACGTGATTTTGACTCCCCACATCGGCGGTTCGACCGAAGAAGCTCAGGCTAACATTGGTGTTGATGTTGCTACAAAGCTCATAAAATATCTAGAATTAGGTTCTTCTGATGGTTCACACACAATACCACCCGTTAACCTTCCGCCACAAGCTGGAACTCATCGAATCTTGCACATTCACGAAAACATCCCCGGCGTTCTTTCCGAAATTAACTCTAGTCTTTCAAAGCGTAACATAAACATACTCGGACAATATCTGAAGACAAACGAAGAAGTTGGATACGTCATTTTGGACGTTGATACTAAGATCTCAAAAGAAGCTTTTGAACTGCTGAAAAAAGTTAAAGGCACGATAAAAACAAGAATTGTCTATTAAGGTTCCAAGTTACTTTCAGATAAGATAATTTTTTTGAGCCTGACAAATTACCTTCGTGTTTGCTCATCTCACAAGTTGCTTGCAACATTTGACACGAGTTGAACAACCTAAAGCCTTTCAATCAACTCTTTTTCCTGCTTTAACAGCACTGTGAGCTTAGTGGTCTCAATCACCTCTGTTTAGGTCTGTTATTGCTACTACGTCATTGCGACTGTGTGTATATGTATGACTAATTCACTTACTGTTTCAGTGAACTACTGACGGCTTTAGCCGTCAGGGGAATGCGCCCATTTTCAATGAAATCAAGTAGCTGTTTTTTAAGAAAGTCAAAGACGGCAAAAATTTCAAAGAAGATTTTTGGAATTTTTGTCAATATGCTATCTCGGGGCTGTTTCAAAAATCTAATCGTCCTTCTATCTTCCAAGCTTTCCAAAAACTTTTATGCATTTTGGCCAGGAGTTGATAAAGAAAAAAATAAAACCAAACCGCTAGCATTTAGAAATTCCTAAGTAGCCAAAGCCATCTTCACAGCCATATCTTCTCTTATCACCCTAAAGCTTGAGCCAATCAGCTGCTTCATTGACCCAAATACCCTTTCTATTCTGTATCTTTCTTTGCCATACCTTTTCTAGTTATCCAAAAATATCTTTCTTAAAGGATCTTTTACACTCATCTTAAAAATTTCATACCTATAAATAGACAAGAATATAGCAGGGACTTTTGTTATAGGAAGGAGAGCGTTAGGCTTCAAAGAAGAAATCCCAGAGAATTACCTCCCGCTCTTATCAGACAGAGAATACTTAGAGTATGCCATTTACTGCTATGAGGAGAAGGAAAGGGAGTTAAAGGAGAAGCTCAAGAAGGAAACAAACCAGTATAAGAAAAATGCTATAAAGTCTGAGCTAAAGATTATTCAATCCGCAAAGAAAGTTTCAGAAGGAGAAAGCCTTCAGAGCGAGCCAAGGTCCTGTGAGGGAACCTATGGAAGGAATCCCAAACAGGGGGAGACTAAGAAGGTTTCTCAAAGTCCTTGGCGAGTTTTGAAGGTAGCCCTCTTCTTCCCTTTCCTTGGAAAGGTTTTGCCAAGGGACCTTTCCCCTCTGAAGTCATTGTTGGTAGAAAGAGCGTGGGAAAGGGTGAAGAGTAGGTTAGTTCCCCTGGAGACTGGGGGGATGTCCCGATGAGGGATTTTTGAAACAGCATCAATACGAAATACCTTTCCAAATAGATTTTGTAAAGCTATAAAAATTTTCCTTGTAGGTCTCAAGAGTTAAGTATTAGCCTATTTTGACTTGCAATGAAGTTTGTATTTAATCTATGATCTTTTAAAGACATAAAGAGAAAGTTTATGACTTTAGAGAAGAAAACTTCAAGGCGTAAGTTTGTAAGTAGCTTGACAGCAACTGCTGCCGTTGGGCTTTTGGCGGGAAAATCTTCGCAAGGATTTACCGAAAGCGTTTTGACAGATAAATCCGCCAAAACTGCTGCAATTTCTGTAAGACAGGATGGCACTTACGATACTGTGCCTCTTGAGAAAAGCGTTATAACGCTCGGAGTAGTTCAATCCAGGGTGCGTTCATTTGAAGCTTCAAACGCTAAGCAGGGAATAAAGGAAAATCTGAAACATTTTTTGGATCTGATTGACAAGGCTTTCTACTATGGCCCACGTCCAGATGTTTTATTCTTCCATGAATTTCCAATAACAGGTTGGCGAAAATGGACGCGAAAAGAAATCTTGTCATTTGCACTTGAATTGCCGGGCGAAGAAACAGAAGAAATTGCCAAGAAAGCAAGAGAGTATGGTTGCTACATAATTTTTGGTACGTATGCAAAAGATAAAGATTGGCCAGGACATGTTCTCAGTATCACCGTCATAATGAATTCAAAAGGTGAGATCATCGGTAAGCATTGGAAAGCTAGAAATATCAAAGGAGTTTTTCCGGGATTCGAGCTTTTTACTACTACTGTTTATGATGTTTTAGACCGCTACATTGAAATGTATGGTGCCGATGCCGTTATACCGGTTACAAGGACACCATACGGAAACTTTTCGGCGACCTCAACTCAAAATGAACCAGAGCTTATACGTGCTATGGCAATTAAAGGTGCCGAAATAGTTTTTAGAACGGCTACTGGCGGTTTTAATGAACTAGACATGCAGGTTTCCGCAATGTATAACCAAATCTATGTAGCTGTAGCTAATAATGCTTATTCGCCTGAAAATCCCGGGTTTTTCGACGATGCCGGCTCTGGTGGAAGTGCGATTTACGGACCTGACGGAAAACCTTTAGTAATGGCAAACACTAAATTTGAAACAATGATTACGGCACGCATTCCAATAGCAAGCTTTAGAGAAACTCATCGTCAGCCGATTATCCACAGCGAACTATACATGCCTATTCTCGAAAAATACAAAAGCAACTATCCACCGAATCTGTTTCTGCAGTATCAACCAGAAGACCTTATTGACGCAAAACGTTATCTGGCTGAGAAGTCAAGATGGAAAAAATAAAAAGCGAATAGAACATTGCTGTTGATAAAACCTCTCTTTACAAGAACTTTTTGCTTTGCAACTTTCCTATTCGCTTTTTCAAGTAAAATGTCTAGAAAACTTTTTCACGCAGAATGTTTAGAAAATGCTTGTCATCTTCTGTTTAACTTCGGACCACCTTTTATCTCTCGTTACTTGTTCAAAAACAGAAGAATCCGGCTTGATTTTCAGTGCTGGATCGCCCAGCAAAGCCCATGAGAGACGGACATCTCTGCCGTTCGGGATCACAATTTTTGCCTGTTTAATCAAATCACCTATTCTGTTTTCACTTCCTACTCTCAATTTTCTGTAAAATTCCCTAGCCATAATTTCTTGGACATCAGGCGTTGTTAGACCGGTGGAAGACCATGAAGCAACTGCACCACCTTGAGCTTTATTAACAAGTGCTTCGGAAAGGCTTTCTGAAGAAGGTTCAACGAAATATCCGTTAAGACAAGTTAGCATGTTCGCAATTATCAGGTTAGAATTGGTGTTTGTTAAAGAGGGGACATCGCTTCGAGAAAACAAATTGCCTGCCCATGCGGCAAAAGTTCCATGTCCTGCATAATTGACCAGATAGGGACCATTGTTAAACCCATTCAAGACTCTATCTCTAGCGTCTGAGGCCGATCGGTTAACGGTTGTCACCGGAATTGATGATGGAAGCTCGGCTATTAGACGATTGTTCATAGCTTCGAAATCGTAGCCTTGCGGTAAATCAGAAGGAAAAAGTCCGCCTCTAGAGTAAACAGTTGATAAGCCTTGCTCAAAAGCTATTGTTTTTGTCAAAGTATTATCTAAAGTTGCTGAATTACGTGCTGGAATTCTACCGATTGCGATTTCGGCTAACCCATCATCATCAAAATCAGCCAGAGCTTCATCGCTTCCAGTTTCCATGAAACGCGTGTCAACCATCATGGTTGGCACGAAGTTGAGGAAACCATAACCGAAAAAGTTTCTAGGATCGTAAGTTGAATCTCCAAGCAATAAAACGTAGTCAGGTGGTGTTTGCCAGTTATTTTTTGCAAATTCGAGAAAGTTTCTCACGGCTCTACTTGTAGGTAATCCGTAATCAAATTCGTCGAATACGTCTTCAACGTCTACAACCTTGACCGAAAAGCCTTGATCACGGCGAAAATTCGCCCAATCTTCAGCTTTATCCATCCAGTTTGAGTGAGAGATAATTATGATTCTTCCTTGATTCTGAGAACTTGAGAGAGTGGAGGGAGAATTTGAAACAACGAATGTTGGCGTCAAAATTGAGTTAACCGTTGTTGCATAGTAGATGCTGCCTCTTGAGCTCGGTAAAACTAAATTGTATGTGCTTCCTTCTGCTTCGATTGTTGGATTAATGACGATTTTCGGATTATCTGGGTCGGACACATCGTAAAGTTTTATATCGCTAGATGTAAAGCCTCGGACTTTTACAACACGATAGTTAGGTGTATAAAAAAACAACCTATTTTGCAACGCTTCGTATCGGCGATTGTAGCTAACTTTTATCTCGTCGGTGAAAGCCGTGCTGTTCGATATGTTGGAAATTAGCTTAATGACGTTTGAACCTTCAGTCAGCATTGATGTCGGAACAGTAAAATTCTTAATCATCAATTCACGAAAAGAACCTTGTATAGTGCCGATTTCGTTGTTGTTAAGCAAAACTCTTATGTCATGTTGTGTAAACGTAAAACCCTGAACCCTAATTTCTATGTCGACTGTTGATGAGTTTGAATCAATGCTCGGAAGGTTAACGGTTGTTGTCCCGCCAGTGGTCGAAACCAATGCACCGAAAAAGTTGTAACGGCTTCCATTAAGAATCTGATTTAGATAATAAAGATAATCTCTCTTTGTAATCGTTTGCCGGAATGATTTGGCAAGGACTTTTCCGTTGATAGTTCTCAAGACTTTTGAACCTATTCGCTTTCCGTTTTGGTTGCCGACAACTAAGTAATAGATTCTCGTATCGGTTTCATCTAAATCGATTCCACGACCGTAGAATTCTATGTAATCGCCGTTTGGTGCAACGTAAATAGCTTGTTCTATACCGTCTGTGTAAAGTTGCCATCTTTCTGTAGGAGCGTTAACATCGAATCCTGCGCTTTGCAAATCACTTCGAGAAATTCGATAAATACCGTCTTGTTTAATCCCGATTTTTACTCCCGGTTGAGCTGCTATCCATCTTTGGGTTTGCGAATCGGATTCCAAAAAATTATCTTGACTTGGAACATCGATGTCGGAAGGCACTTCGAGATTTTCTTTTTGAACAAAGGGATTTGATTCGACAGAGGTGCGTCGAAGCAACTCCTCGTTTGAAACACCTACAACTTCTTCAAGGTTTTTTACTCTTTTAGGTTCAAATACATCAGTTCGGCTGGTAGTACCGTCAGTGTGGATAATTTCGATTAAATATCCGGTTTTGAGATTCCCTTTCGGATCAAAATAATTATAGGTTCGTCCCAAATTAGGGTCTTCACCTGCGATCAGATTTGTTCCTGAAATGGTCGCTGGTGTTACAAGTTCTGGCTTTTTTCCAGATCTCAATCTGTAGATGCGAAAGCCGAGAATACCGACTTCATTCTCAGTTTGCCACTCTAACCAAACACCTTTGCCTTCAGAATAGGCGTTTAATTGTATTTGTCCATCAGCTTCTACTCGAAAAGAATTGGCTTGAAAAGAGAAAAATATCAAAGCCGAAACAACCAAAAACAAGAGCAGATTTTTTGAAATAGAAATCATTTTTCAACCCCTTTCTTTCAAACTTAGAAGAACCAAGCTTGATGTTTGCCCGTCGACTGATTCTAGATTTTACCTCTTATGGAACTCAAAATCAACAATTTCAAAGAAAGCCAGGATTATTCTCAAGTCAAACTTCATAGCTGGTTTTTCGATTGAGATTTGCCGATTACTACTTTTTCACGATGTTGATTGATTGCAACATAGACAACTTCGGCTTCTGTAACTCTAACTATTTGTCCTTGAGAACCGAATCTTTCGGCTTCAACTATAACCTTTACCGTTATTGAAGTGTTACCGACTTTGATCGTTTTAGCGTAAAAACTAACCAAATCGCCGACGAAAACCGGTTCATGGAAAACCACTTCTTTCATTGCAACTGTAACAAATCTGTCATGTCCGGTGTGACGAACAGCTTCAATACCGCCAGCAATGTCAATGTAACTTAAAATCACACCGCCAAAAATAGTGCCATGTGCGTTTGTATCGCGTGGCATCATAGTTACTCTTATTGCGGCATTTCTTAGTCTTTTTTCTTCCATAACCCGCTTATTTCTCAAATCCTTTCTGAGCTTCGGTTGTCCTCGATGCCCAATCTTGAACCGCTTTTTTTAATCGCTGAAGATGATTGTCAAAGAAATGCCCACAATTTTCAAATATGACCAATTCTTTTTCACAATCTAGACGATCGTATAGTTTTCTTAAGCTTTCCAAAGAACCAAATTCATCTGAGTCTCCATGTATGAAGAGAATTGGCTTTTTACATTTGTGGAGAAAAGAATAATCGTATTTGTCAACAGGGCTGCCGATGCTGACCAGTCTTGAAACTCTTTCATCGTTCAAGACTGCTTCCAATCCAAATCTTGAACCGAAGGAAAAGCCTGCAAATACGGTCTCTCCTTGTGGATAGTTTTCTAACAGATAATTTAGTGCTGTGATTACATCTTCTTTTTCACCTTTTCCTTCGTCGTAAGTGCCTGTAGAAAGTCCAACACCACGAAAATTAAATCTGAGCGTGACGAATCCGGCATCAACTAGACCAGAGGCTGTTTGAAAGACTACTTTGTTATGCATTGTCCCACCACCTAAAGGATGAGGATGCGCTACTAAGCCTTTACCTTTTGGTGTATCGGAAGGTTCTTTCAAAATCGCTTCCAGCCGTCCATGCGACGCAGGTATGAAAAGATTTCCCCGGGGATACATAGTCAAAGGCTTATGATAACAAAAATCCTAGTTCAAACTAAGAAACGGGTTTTTTCATCTGGCTTCAACGTAGAATCATCTCTTTGTGACCTCCTCCCATCCCTGAAGTGGTGGGCTTCCTCTTTCATTGAGGAAAACTTACACGGATATAGGGATTGCTCCCCAGGATCCGCGCAGCGGCTTTCTGCAGAGGCTTGAGTTCGGACCGGTCCAGCCCTACCGCCTGATTGGGACTCAAGCCAAGCCCTTTTCTTAGAATGACAAGTGCAGCGTTAACGTCCCTGTCGCACTTCCAGCCACAGTCAATTATCCTGTCCGACAGGGAAAGATTTTGCTTCTTGCCGCAGGCAAAACACTCACTAGTAGCAGTCTCCCTCTTTTTTACCGCAACAGGCGTCTCAAGGCTGGTCCTCAACCTCGACTTCAATCCGCCTACACCCGAAGAATGTATTTGTTTACCAAAGAGAGTAGTCCACCCCTTCAATCGTCCTGAAA